>OAVM01000006.1_pt1 | contig 301361 bp, 283 predicted proteins | sample 1476421 | NCBI WGS metagenome assembly OAVM01 (sample SAMEA2580099, study PRJEB22360) | human gut metagenome | biome: human gut; feature: human-associated habitat; material: faeces | place: Denmark | collected 2008/2010
CAGAACAGAGAAAATTGGTTACATTTAATTTGTACTTTTTCTTGACATAGGACCACCCGTTATCAGTATGCCCTTCATACATCAAGCTTTGAGGAACAGCCATTGAGCGACAAAACTCTCACCCGTTTTCGTAAACGCTGTTATGATTATGAATCTATTCACGGTATCGATCTGCTCCACGAATGCATGACAGGACTTGGAACGAATATCGCAAAACTTATGGACATCAGCCCAAGGGTCAAAAGAATGGATTCCATGATGATAGCAGCAAATATACGGAAACTCAGCCGTATAGAGCTGCTTTATACCTGCGTAAAAAAGCTGGTCATCTATTTCCACAAAAACAGCCGCGATGAGCTTATTAAAGGAATGGAACATTATTGTGATCCGAATGACTATAATAAAACCTTTTATTACAGTAACGATTCCGATACAGAGAATCACTTGGCGGCCATTCTGAAAGATGCAGACCGTCTGCTGGACCTTTGTGGAACGGATTATGATGACATCACAGAATACCAGTTATTGGTACGCTGTCTTTCTGAACAGACCATTGTGGAAGAAGGTTTCCGTCGTCTCCGCACTAAAGAAGATGGCGGTTTCCATTCAGGAATACTTCAAAATCCATCTGACCCAGATGCAACATATAGAAGCAAAGCTGGAAAAGAACATCAGGGCTATGTGGCAAATCTTGAAGAAACCGTTGATAGAAATGGTTCTGTTATCACAGATTACCAGTTTGAGCAAAACATTTACAGTGACAGCCGTTTTCTAAAGGACAGTCTTGAACGCACTGAGGTTCAGGAGAAAAAAAGTACACTGATCACCGACGGTGCTTATTCCGGGAAAGAAAACCATGATCTTGCTGCCCAAAAGAATATCCGTCTGATCAATACCGATTTATCGGGAAAACCGGTTGATGATATTCTAGCAGATTTTGTATTCAACGAGACGGGAACCAAAGTAGTAAGATGCCCTGCAGGATATGAGCCAAAATCCTGTGGATATACCGGTGATAAATCCCAGCAGTTTCATGTTTCCTTTCAAAAGGAACAGTGTGCAAACTGTCCACACAAAGCGCAGTGCAAGGCGAAAATCTATAAACGTGTCAGCAGAGTTACCGTATCGGTAAAATCCCATGAAAGGGCAAAGCAACAACGTTTTATGGGAACGGAAGAATTCCGAAACCTTTTTAAAATCCGAAACGGAGTAGAAACACTGCCCTCTCTGCTGCGCAGGCGATACCATGCAGATAGGATGTCGGTCAGGGGTCTGATCCGCGGACGTTTTTTCTTCGGATGTAAAATCGGAGCATTGAATTTCAAAAAGCTCTTTACCTATCGAAAGGGCTTGGGACATTATGCTCAAAATCCGGTATTAGCATAAGAAAAAGGATGACAGTCACGTTAATATCAGCGCCCAAACAAGAAATATCTCTCAAAATTCGATTGTGTAAAATTTTCAAGGTACTATATAGGAGATCAAATAGTTTTTACAAACTCTTTTGACCCCAACATCTTTTATATAATTTTTTTGCCCTTGTATTTTCCCTTATCAGAGTTCGTAAACACTGGTGGGACGATATAACACAAGGGAAACAATAAGGGAAAGCTCACCTGCGACAAATCCAGTGTTTTCAATGGTTTGCGGAGAATTTAATAACAAAATATAACAGTTATTAAATTTCTTAAAACAGGTGAAATCTCAATCGGAATTTACGGAGGAAGACCAGTATGGAAGAGATTTATAGAAGTTGTCCTGAATTTGAGAATAATGACTATATTTTGAGAATGGTCAGACAGGAGGATAGACTGGATTTACTAAAAGTTTATTCAGATAAAGAGGCTGTCTCTTTCTTTAATAGTGATAATTGTGGCGGAGATGATTTTTATTATACAACTGAAAACAGAATGCAGCAGGCTATTGATTATTGGCTTTTTGAGTATAATCGACAGGGATTTGTCCGGTGGACGATTATATCAAAAGAAACGCATGAAGCAATAGGGACAATAGAACTTTTTCACAGAGATGCCGCAGATTATTTTACAGATTGTGGATTGCTTAGGCTTGATATTCGGAGCGACTATGAAATGTCTGATAAGATTATAAAAATATTAAGTTTGATTATCGCGCCTGCATATCGTTTATTCCATTGTAGTAAAATTGCCACAAAAGCAATTCCAGCAGCTACGGAACGTATTCAAGCGTTGAAAAATCTGGGATTTGAGCTTTCGGCGGAAAAACTGGTAGGGCATGATGGAACAAAGTATGATTCGTATTTTGTGTTGAATCCTTAAAATAACAGTCAACGCATATAGCTATACGATTATTACAGCGCATATTATGCAATGATTTTAGATCTTTTCATGAGAATGACAAGAAGGGAGTGTCACTATGGGAACCATTTTTCAAAAAAATACAATAACAGAACCGGCACTTTTTACGCCTTTTGATACCACGAAAAAAATAGAGGGTTTTCCGGAAATCTGTGTTTCCACATTTTCGGAAAATATTATTCAGAAGTTTGCTTCCTTGAAAAGTGTAGAGAAGATTGCAGAACTATATACGGCCAATGGAGCTTTGCCTGTTTATAAAACTTATTACAAAAATCAGGATATTGCATTTTGTTTATCCAGAGTAGGGGCACCGGCGTGTGTGGCAGGATTTGAGGAAGTTGTTGCCATGGGTGCAAAGAAGTTTGTAATGTTTGGTTCCTGCGGTGTGTTGGATGATGAGAAAGTGAAGGATAACATGATTATTCCGGTTTCTGCAGTCCGTGATGAAGGAACAAGCTATCATTACATAGCTCCATCAGAGGAAATTAAAGCGTCGGAACATTCCATTCGGGTACTGCAGAATGTATTGGAATTCTGTGGGTATTCCTATGTAAAAGGAAAAACATGGACCTCGGATGCAATTTACAGAGAAACCATTCCAGCGATTGAGGAACGCAGGCAGGAAGGCTGTCTTGCGGTTGAAATGGAATGTGCATCTATGCTGGCAGTTTCACAATACCGGCAGATTCCATTTATACAATTTCTGTATGGGGCGGATAGTCTCAGTTCGGAAAAATGGGAAATTCGAGATCTGGAATTGTATGGACTTACGAATGCTGAGAAATACATGCTGTTAGCGTTTGAGTGTGGATTAGCCTTGTAGATGTGAAAAAACAGATGGAAGCTGCTGAATCCGGTAAAAGCGACTCCTGATGTGTGATTACAAGAACTTCTTAGCAACTGCAGGTTGCTTGTTAAAACCATAGAGAGGCTTCATAATAGAGATAAGATATTACACAAAGGAGGGAACTAATATGGAAATGAAAGATGTGCTTAAAAAGCTGCGCGAGAAAAATAGTCTCACACAGGAGCAAATGGCGAAACGTGTGATGGTTACCAGACAGGCTGTCAGTCGTTGGGAAACAGGAGAGACACAACCTAATACAGATACATTAAAACTGTTATCACAGGAGTTTGAAGTTTCCGTCAATACGCTTCTGGGCTCTCCTCGTCAGCTCATTTGTCAATGCTGTGGAATGCCCTTAAATGAAGATGCATTCATCAGCCGGGAGAAAGATGGAAGCTACAACGAAGATTATTGTAAGTGGTGTTATGCAGAGGGGAAGTTTGTATATCAGTCAAGAGAGTCTTTATTGGATTATCTTGTGGAACATATGCCGAATCCTGATAATCTGGGAGTGGATGACAGGCGAGCTCAATTTAACATATATCTTTCACAGTTAAAGCACTGGAAATGAATAAGCATTACATAGAGCCATTATGGAGAAAATTCGGAGTTTTTGGACTTTTTATAAACGGAGTTTATAAATGCTTTATCCAATTGTTTTTATTATAGGATTTTTATTAAGTGGAATATGGTTTTCCTTCCACATATATGTATCTCAAAAATTGAAGAATACAAAGAAGGCATTGATGTTTTCGCCCTTGCTTACCGCAATCATACCGACGATCATTATATGGCTGCTGATGGGTGATTATCCGTTTCATTTTGAAAAGTTGATTGATTATAAAGTCTGGGTTATCGCCGCTGTTACGTTAGTGGCAACATGTGCCATGGTAATGTTCGGATCACGAACAAAAGAAGCTTATAAACCGACTGAACTGATAGGAATGTGTATTGAAGCTGCCTGCATGGAAATACCGCAAAGAGCTATGATGCAGGCCATCGTCTTATGGTTGCTGTTGAAGTGGAACCTTAATTTGCTGAGTTGCATTCTGATCAATGCATTGATCTGGTGCGGAGACATCATTTTTCAAGCAGTTGTCATTCAAAAGCAGGTTTCTGTAAAGAAACCGCTGATTGAGGTGATATCATCCTTTGTGTTTTCCATCGGAATCGGATATGTTTTTTACGCTGCAAGATGCATCATTCTTCCAATGGCATTGCATTCATTAGAAAGGTTTGTGACAAACTATCACAGAAAGGCAAATTACAGTTTTTCGAACGAGTGATCTGACAGATCAAGAAAATCCCATTTCTGACCAATGTGGACAGAAATGGGATTTTAAAGTTCATGCCAAGAATGATTGTAAAAAGAACACATTTGGGGTGGGAGTGATATCACCCCACCCGATGGATGTTTCCGTCATCTGTCACGAAAATAGCTTCGATTTCGTCCAGTGATTTGATCAGTTTTGATCCCTCTTCCAGACCAAGTGCAAAACAAGTGGTACTTAAGGCGTCTCCATCTACAGAAGCATCCGAGATGATCGTAACCTGCTGCAGATGAGTCTCGTAAGGATATCCGGTAAACGGATTTAAAATGTGATGGTAAATTTTTCCGTCTTTTTCAAAATAGCGCTCGTAGGTTCCGGAAGAAACCACAGATTGATTTCTGATATCAAGACTTGTAAGGATATCATTTTGCTCGGCAAAGGGTTTTTGAACGCCGATCTTAAAAGGTGACCCATCCGGCTTTTCCCCGATTGCCACGGTATTTCCGCCAAGGGAAATCAGTCCGTGTTTAATCCCGGCGCTTTCCAGATACTCTTTCAGCTGATCTGCAATATAGCCCTTTGCAATCGCTCCAAGATCGATGGCAGCCTTTGGATCCAGAAGCTGAACGGTAGTACCGTCCACTTTGACGTTTTTGTAATTCACATGACTTCTGGCTTCCTCAATGGCAGCTGGATCTGGAATCTGTCCGTCATTATGTCCGAAATTCCAGAGCTCACTTAACGGAGCAATGGTGATATCAAATTTCCCATCTGATAAATCCCCATAGTGCAGTGCGGTTTTGATCAGATCAGCTGTTTCCTGATCTACAGTCACAGGCTGTCCGTTTGCCTGATTGATCCTGGAAACATCACTGGTATCAATGGTCCGGCTGAACAGATTTTCATATTTTTGACAAAGCTTTTCGCATTCTTCCAGAACAGAGCGATCGGAAGTATCCCATATGCGGATCGTAACGATTGTATCAAAATACATCCCGTTCATCTGGAGCGGTTCTGCAGATGAGGCACAGCCACTGAGAGAAAAAAGAAGCAGAAAGAGCAGCGGAATAAAGCATAATTTTCTAATCGATTTGATCTGGTTCATAAAGAAATCTCCTTGTGTTTGAGTGTTTCGCTTATTATAACGAAATTTCCCGTAAAATACAACAAAATAGCGTACTTGACTTTTGGGCAGGAGCGAACTATACTACCTCTTAACTATGGGGAAACAGAGAGGTGGCAGAGGTGAGAACATACGATTTAAAAACAGGAAAGAAAAAAATACGCTGGGGAAGATTTTGTCTGATCGCAGTTCTTTTGTATATCGCAGCACTGACGATTCCTTATGTTCAGCATAAAAAAGTATCGGATCATTATAAGAAACAGTTTGATCCACAGGAATGTTATTCTGAGGAGCCGGGAAAAGAACGGGCGGCTTACATTACGGATAATACAGAAGCTTTGGAATATCGATTGAAAATGATCCGGGAAGCGAAAGAAGAAGTGATCGTATCGACTTTTGATTTTAATGCGGATACCGGAGGAAAAGATGTGATGAGTGCGCTGATCGAGGCAGCACACAGGAATGTGCATGTTCGTCTGATCGTAGATGGAATCAGTGGATTTTTAGATATGCTGGGAGATCCGTATTTTCAGGCACTCGCCTCTACAGAAAATATAGAAGTGAAAGTGTACAATCCGGTTAATCTGTTGAAGCCGTGGACGATGCAGGCAAGACTCCATGATAAATACGTGATCACAGATTCTTCGATGTACCTTTTGGGCGGAAGAAATACGACCAATCTGTTTTTGGGAGATTATGGAAAGCATCAGAATATTGACAAAGAGATTTTTATCTATGCAAAGGAAGGAGAAAGTGCCTCTTTAAAACAGCTGAAGGCATATTTTGAACGCGTGTGGGAGCTTTCGGACAGTAAAGAATACCGCTGTAAAAAGAAGACTGACCGTGTACAGAACAGTCTGAAAGAACTGGAAGAACGATATCCGAAACTTGAAGCGTTATATCCGGACATTTTAAAAACCTGGGATTGGGAAGCGCGGACGGTAGAGACTGCAAAGGTAACCCTTCTTTCCAATCCGATTGAAGCAAAAAACAAAGAGCCTCATATGTGGTATTCTGTCAACCAGCTGCTTCAGACAGGGAAAAATACAGTCATTTGCACGCCTTATATTATCTGCGGAAAAGAGATGTATGCAGATCTGAAAAATACTTGTGAACAGGGAACGAATGTGGAGATTATTACCAATGATGTGTCAAGCGGAGCCAATCCGTGGGGGTGTACAGATTATTTGAACCAAAAAGAAAAAATCTGGGCAACCGGTGTGCAGGTGCACGAATATCTGGGGCCTCATTCCAATCATACCAAAGCAGTGCTCATTGATGACAGACTCAGTATCGTAGGTTCCTACAACCTGGATATGCGCAGTACGTATCAGGATACGGAATTGATGCTTGCGATTGATTCAGAAGCACTGTCAGCAGAATTAAGAGAAGAAATCGATCGCGACAAAACCTATAGCAGAACAATGACGGACAGCGGAGAATATCATTATGAAGAGAATTATCATCCGCGTGAAATGTCCACCGAGAAAAAGATTTTTTATGCAGTGCTCCGGGTGATTACCATCCCGATCCGGAGATTTTTGTAAAAGAATGCAACCCGAACATATGGTCGAATGAATGGTTGCATTCCTGAGTGCAGTGTGCTATGATAAAACTCTGAAAGGATATAACTATGAAAAAACGAGATTATATTTTGATTGGATGCATACTTTTGGTAGCAGCAGTGTGTGCGGGATTTTTTTTGCTGACAGGAAAAGAGGCACAGGAGGCAGTTGTCACCGTAGACGGAGAAGTGTATGGTACGTATTCACTGGCAAAGGATCAGACGATAGAGATTCAGGATGGGAATCGTCTGCGTATTCAGAATGGACAGGCGAAGATGGAGTGGGCAGACTGTCCGGATCAGCTCTGCGTACACCAGAAGGCAATCTCCAGGACGGGAGAGAGTATCATCTGTCTTCCGAATCAGGTCGTGGTGAGTGTACAGGGCAGTAAAGAGGGTAAACTGGATGGAATCGTGAATTAACATTTAACAACAGGAGAGGACAGATGAAGAATAAGACAGCATATTTTGGTGTATTTACTTCGCTGGCGCTTATTTTGAGCTATGTGGAGACATTGATCCCGATTTCTTTTGGAATCCCTGGGATAAAACTGGGGCTGGCAAATCTGGTAATCGTCATTGTTTTGTATACATATGGAGAAAAAGAAGCGTTTCTTTTATCTGTAACCAGAATTCTGCTGTCCGGATTTTTGTTTGGGAATCTGAGTATGATTCTCTACAGTATGGCAGGGGGGATTTTCAGTCTCGCCATCATGGTGTTGCTTCGTAAGATCGGTGGTTTCAGTATCCAGGGAGTCAGCATCGCAGGAGGTGTATTTCATAACATCGGGCAGCTGTTGCTCGCGATGATGATCGTAGAGACCTATCAGGTCTGGTATTATTTCCCAGTTTTGCTCGTATCGGGGCTGGTAACGGGGTTGCTGATTGGAATTGTATCCAGTGAAGTACTCAAAAGGACTGCTTTTTTGAAAAAAGCAGAATAAGTGTAGAAGAAAAGGAAACAGAAGCTATGATTTCATATATTAGAGGGGAACTGGCAGGCCTGGAACGGGACAAGGCAATCGTAGATGTACAGGGAGTAGGATACGGAATTTATATGCCGGAGCAGTCCCTGAGCCTTTTGGGGCCGATTGGATGTGAAGTAAAGATTCACACGTACCTGAATGTGCGGGAAGATGCGATGCAGCTGTTTGGATTTCTGACAAGAGACGATCTTGAAGTATTCCGGCTGGTCATCGGCGTGAGCGGAATCGGGCCAAAAGGCGGACTGAACATCTTATCCTGTCTTTCGGCGGATGAACTCAAGTTTGCGGTATTGTCAGGTGACGCCAAGGCAATCTGTGCAGCACCCGGGATTGGGAAGAAGACAGCCGAGAAGCTGATCATCGAATTGAAAGACAAGCTGGATCTTAAGGAGATGTTAGAGCCGCGAAGCGCAGCCGCTGCAGAGATTCCATCAGATGGGCGAAACGGTGATATCCAGACAGAGGCAGTGCAGGCTTTAGTGGCGCTTGGATATGGCAATGCCGAGAGTCTGAAGGCAGTACGCCAGGTGACAGAGTATACCTCTGTGGAAGACGTACTCAAAGAAGCATTGAAAAAAATGTTATAGATATAGTAGAGGAAGCATATGGGAAGACGAATTATCACAACAGAAAATCTGGAAGAAGATGCGAAGATAGAGAATCATCTGCGGCCGCAGCTTCTTTCGGACTACATAGGACAGGCAAAAGCGAAGAAGATGCTGGAAGTTTATATCCGGGCGGCAAAAGAAAGAGACGAGGCGTTAGACCATGTATTGTTCTATGGACCGCCGGGACTCGGAAAGACGACGCTTGCAGGAATCATCGCCAATGAAATGGGGGTGAATCTCAAGGTGACTTCCGGGCCGGCGATTGAAAAGCCGGGAGAGATGGCCGCTATTTTGAATAATCTGCAGGAGCATGATGTACTGTTTGTGGATGAGATTCACCGATTGAACCGGCAGGTGGAGGAAGTGCTGTATCCGGCGATGGAAGACTATGCGATTGATATTATGATCGGAAAGGGTGCGACCGCACGTTCGATCCGTCTGGATCTTCCGAAGTTTACCCTAGTGGGAGCGACTACGAGAGCAGGGATGCTCACCGCACCCCTGCGGGATCGTTTTGGAGTTGTGAATCGTCTTGAGTTTTATACAGAAGAAGAGTTGATGACGATCATCAAGCGTTCGGCCAGAGTGCTCAATGTCGAGATTGATACAAAAGGAGCGCTTGAGCTTGCCAAACGCTCCAGAGGAACTCCGCGGCTTGCCAACCGTCTGCTAAAGCGGGTGCGTGATTTTGCACAGGTCAAATATGACGGTGTGATCACGGAAGAAGTAGCCAACTATGCACTGGATCTTCTGGATGTGGACCGCTATGGACTGGACCACGGAGACCGGATGATCCTGCAGGTCATGATTGAAAAGTTTCAGGGAGGTCCGGTGGGGCTGGATACGCTTGCAGCCAGCATTTCAGAAGATTCCGGAACACTGGAGGATGTATACGAACCATATCTGCTGAAGTGTGGATTTATCCAGCGTACACCGAGAGGAAGAGTTGTGACAGATCTGGCATACCGGCATCTTGGAATTCTTCCTCCGGTTTCAAGGTGAGCGGTCACACAGAAACTTCAAAAAATAGTTGGTTTTTGTTTGCAGATAGTTTATAATAACAGATAAGAAATGCCAAGGAGGATGCTATGAGTTCAGCAAAACATTTTACAGAAGTTTTAATTGGAGGAAAAGTCTATACGCTAAGTGGATTTGAGGGTGAAGAGTATCTGCAGAAAGTATCTTCCTATCTGAACCATAAGATAACAGAATGTGCCAACAGCGAAGGTTACCGCAAGCAGAGTGCAGACACCAGAAATGTACTTTTGGCACTGAATATTGCAGATGATTATTTTAAGGCAAAGAAGCAGGGAGATTCACTGGAGAGTGACATCGAACTGAAAGATAAAGAGATGTATGACTTAAAGCATGAATTAATTTCCGTACAGATCAAGTTGGAGAATGCGGAAAAAGAGCTCGCTAAGATGAAAGAGGAAAACAACGATCTTCAGATGCAGATCGTGAAGCTGGAAACAGAGATGAAGAATCGCAGAAAGTAAAAGAATGAGGGTGCCCAAGAGACTGCAGAAGCAAGCAGCTTTTGTTTGGCCCTCTTTTTATGTAAATAGAAAAAGGAGTTATTGATTGATAGAAGAAAAGAAAAAACCACAGATAGAGATTTTATCTCCGGCAGGATCCTATGAGAGCTTTCTGGCTGCGATCCATGCGGGTGCGGATGCCGTCTATGCAGGAGGTCCCAGATTCGGAGCTCGCGCATTCGCAGACAATTTTACAGAAGAGACATTAAAGCAGGCCATTGATTATGCACACTTCCATGGAAGAAAAGTGTATCTTACAGTCAATACACTTCTGAAAGACCGGGAGATCGAGACACTTCATGACTATTTGGAACCCTTGTATCTGCATGGCTTAGATGCGGTGATCGTACAGGATGTCGGAGTGCTTGAATTAATCCGGCATGATTTTCCGGATCTGGAGATTCATGCAAGTACACAGATGTCCTCAGTTAATGTCAAGGCAGCGCAGTTTTTACAAAGTCAGGGAGTGACAAGAGTGGTCCCGGCAAGGGAGATTTCTCTGGAAGAGATTCAGGAGATTTATCGTGCAACAGGGATGGAGATTGAGTGCTTTGTCCATGGGGCGTTGTGTTACTGCTATTCCGGCCAGTGCCTGCTCAGCAGCCTGATCGGAGGACGCAGTGGAAACAGAGGGCAGTGTGCCCAGCCGTGCCGTCTCCCGTACAGTGTGGATCAGAGCAGCAAAAAAGAATACGTGCTCAGTCCAAAAGACATTTGTACTCTGGATTTGATTCCGGAGCTGATCGAGGCGGGCGTCTATTCATTTAAGATTGAGGGAAGAATGAAGCGGCCCGAGTATGTAGCGGCCGTGACATCGATTTACCGGAAGTATACAGATTTGTATCTAAAAAAGGGAAAAAGTGGATATCGGGTAGAACAGGCAGACCGGGAAGCGCTGATGGATCTGTATAATCGGGGCGGATTCAGCCAGGGTTATTATAAAGAACGAAACGGCCGGGATATGATCGCCATTTCCCGCCCGAACCATGCAGGAGTACCTGCGGCACGTGTGCTCTCACAGAAAGGAAGAGAACTGACGGTGGAGACTTTAGCAGATATCCACAAGGGAGATCTCCTGGAGTTGAATCTGCAGCGTGAGAATTACTCTTTTGGAAAAGAGATTCCAAAGGGAACAAAGACTGTGATTCTGGTTCCCAAAAAGGAACAATATCAAAAAGGACAGATTCTAAATCGAATCCGTAACCAGAAACTGATGACAGAGATGAAAGAACAGTATCTGGAAGGGGCAACGAAAGAGCAGATATCCGGATACCTGCGTGCGGCAGTGGGAGAACCGGCAATGCTGACAGTCTGGACAGAAGATATAAGCGTTACCGTTTATTCCGAGCAGACTGTGCAGGAGGCACAGAATCAGCCGATGGAGGTGTCCAGAATCCAAAAGCAACTTTCTAAGACGGGAGCCACAGAATTTGTATTTGAACATCTGGAGATTGATCTGGAAGGAAAGGTGTTTCTTCCAATGCAGCAGCTCAATGAATTAAGAAGGCAGGCATTAGAAAAATTAGAACTGGAGATATGCGGGAAGTTCCGGCGGACATCCACGGAACAACCTCTTTTGAAACAAAACTCAGAAGAAAAGAAAACGGAAGGTGTACTGCTGAGTGTTCTGACAGAGACTTTGGAACAGCTGGAAAGTGTGCTGGATTCAGAGGCAGCAGAACGGATTTATATTGACAGTAATATAGTACAGGATTTATTTGAAGATGCGAGACTGCAGCACCTCTGTAAAAAAGTGAAAAGAAGCAGTGCCAAGATTTTTCTGGCGATGCCCCATATTTTCCGGGCTGATGCAGTTCGAAAATTTGAACAACATTATGATCGGTTTCTGGAAATCGCACAGGACGGTGTATTGATCAGAAACTGTGAGAGTTTTCAGTTTTTAAAACAACACGGATTTGACAGGACGCTCCTTCTGGATCATAATCTGTATGTATTCAATCAATACAGCCGGCAATTCTGGAAAAGGAACGGTGTAGAACTGTTTACAGCTCCGATGGAATTAAATGCAGAGGAGCTGAATGTTCTGGGACTTGAGGAAAGTGAACTTGTGATCTATGGAAGAATTCCGGTTATGACATCTGCGCAGTGTGTGGTGAAGACAACAAATGGCTGTACACACCACCCGGTCACGACAACACTGACGGATCGCAGAGGAAAACAGTTCCCGGTGAAAAATCACTGCGGATTTTGCTATAATATTGTTTACAATTCCGCTCCTTTATCGTTGTTTGATGAAAGAGAAGAGTGGATGAGGATGCATCCAAGAAGCATCCGTGTGCAGTTTTCGACAGAGACAGGCAGCGAGGTGACTCGCATCTTGAATGCGGCTCTTGCTGTGAATAATACCCTAAATGCGGCATCGGGAATGTCAGGAGAAGAATTTACGCGCGGTCATTTCAGACGCGGAATAACATAAAAGCAGGTGAAATTGTGGTTAACATCATAGTAGAATTATCAAAATATCTTATGATCCTTTTAATGGGAATTTACACGTTTTCGTGTTTCTCTGTTTTCGCACATAATTATGAGAGCGAGCAGAAATGGATCCTGATCCGGCAGAATGTGCTGATGTTTTTACTTCAGCTGACAGCATATGTGGTCATGTATCTGAAGAAGGATGATCCCAAAATACTGACTCTTTATGCAGCCAGCGCGGGTTTTCTTCTGGCTGTGATTCTGTTGTACCGGATTTTATATCCGAAGGTGTCCAAGCTGATCGTTAATAATATGTGCATGCTTCTTTGTATCGGGATGATCATGCTGACCAGACTGGAAGAAGAAAATGCGATCAAGCAGCTGATCTTCGCCGCAGTAGGAGTTGTGATCGGTTTGGTGGTACCGGTTGTGATCCGTAAGCTGGATCGTTTAAAAGACTGGGGCTATATGTATGCAGGAGCCGGGATTCTGGCGTTGGTCCTGGTTGCCGTTCTGGCAGAGGTTTCCGGTGGAGCAAAGCTTGGATTTACGATCGCCGGATTCGGAATACAGCCGTCCGAGTTTGTGAAAATTTTATTTGTATTTTTTGTAGCGGCAAATTTAAACCGTTCTTTGGAGTTTAAGAACATCGTGATTACAACAGCACTGGCAGCAGCTCATGTGCTGATCCTCGTGCTTTCTACAGACCTTGGTACGGCATTGATTTTATTCGTAGTGTATCTGGTCATGCTGTACACGGCAACGAGACAGCCACTTTATGTGGCAGCCGGTCTCGGAGGCGGTTCGGTCGCTGCCGTACTGGCATACCATTTATTTGCGCACATTCAGGTACGTGTAGCTGCATGGAAAGATCCGTTTGCAACCTATAGTGACGGCGGATATCAGGTAGCGCAGTCTTTGTTTGCCATTGGCACAGGAAGCTGGTTTGGAATGGGGCTGTTTCAGGGACTTCCGGATGAGATTCCTGTAGCTGATACAGACTTTATCTTTGCTGCGATTTCGGAAGAAATGGGACTGATTCTTTCCCTGTGTCTGATTCTGGTGTGCGTCAGCTGTTATGTGATGTTTTTAAACATTGCGCTGGCACTCCGCAATCAATTCTATAAACTGGTAGCGTTGGGACTTGGAACCTGTTATATTTTCCAGGTATTTTTAAATATCGGCGGAGTGACAAAATTTATCCCTTCTACGGGCGTAACTCTTCCTCTTGTCAGCTACGGAGGAAGCTCAATTTTAAGTACGATGATCATGTTCGGCATCATACAGGGTCTGTATATTTTAAGAGAAGATGAGGAAGAAAATCTGGAAAGAAAGAGAGAAAGAGAGTTAAGAAATGGCACGAAGAGAAGAACCACAAAGAAGAAAAAGACAACCAAAGAGCCAGGCTTCGAAGAAGTTCCGAAACAAAGAGTTCGCTAAGATGACCTATTTGTTTGTTACGCTGTTTCTTGCCCTGATCTCCTATATTGTTTATTTTAATGTGTTCCGGGCAAAGACAATCGTCAACAGTCCGTATAACGTAAGACAAGATGCCTTTGCAGACCGGATCATCCGGGGAAGCATTACGGACAGAGATGGAGAAGTTCTTGCCGAGACACAGGTCGGAGAGGACGGAACAGAAAACAGAGTCTATCCGTACGGGGCAGCATTTGCCCATGTTGTCGGCTACAGCAATGAGACCGCAGGAAAAAGCGGACTGGAATCCATCGAAAACTCAGAACTTCTGACGTCCAATGCATTTTTTGCGGAAAAATTTCTCAATGAATTTAAGGATGAAAAAAATCATGGCGATACCGTCGTAACGACATTGGATGCGGGGCTTCAGCAGGCGGCATACAATGCATTGGGAGCGAATCGGGGCGCGATCATGGTTATGGAGGCCAGCACCGGAAAAATTCTTGCCATGGTGTCCGGACCGTCCTATGATCCGAATACAATCACGCAAGATTGGGAAGCTTTAAATGCAGACAGTACTTACAGTCCGCTTCTGAACCGGGTGACTCAAGGGGCATATGCTCCGGGATCTACCTTTAAGATCGTGACTGCACTGGAATATATGAAAGAACATTCGGACTATCAAAATTACAGCTATAATTGTGAAGGATCGATCAGTTATGAAGACATCACGATCCGATGTTTTGACAGTACGGTACATGGATTGGAAGACTTGCGCAGTTCTTTTGCAAACTCCTGCAACTCTTCCTTTGCAAACATTGGTCTGATGCTGGATCGGAATTCTTACCGTGCGACGGCCGAAGAGCTTCTGTTTAACAAAAAGCTGCCATCCGTGCTGGATTATTCAAAAAGCTCGTTTGTAGTGGATGAGAATACCAGTGACGGAGAGATGATGATGACGGCTATGGGACAGGGAAACACATTGGTCAGCCCGTATCACATGGCACTGATCACACAGGCGATCGCAAATGGCGGAACTTTAATGGAACCATATCTGGTTGATAAAGTCACAAACTATAAAGGAACCGAGATTCGGAAAAATGTACCGAAAAGTTATAAAAAACTGATGACATCGGAGGAGGCGTTACAGTTGAAAGACTATATGCGGGCAGTTGTGGATGAAGGAACTGCAACGATGCTTTCCGGACAGTCTTATTCCGTGGCGGGAAAAACCGGAACTGCAGAATATAGCATGACAGACGGGGAAAAAACACATTCCTGGTTCGTAGGCTTTACGAATGTGGACAACCCGGAACTGGTCATCAGTGTGATCATCGAGGGTTATGACGGAAATGCCGGCGCAAAAGCAGTTCCAATTGCAAAGCAGGTGTTGGATTCTTATTATTATCAATAGAAAAGAACAAGCATAAAGGGGATGACAGACTGCATGAATATGGAGTTTTATAGAGAATTGTATGTAAGCCGTTCTCTGAAAAAACGTGAAAAAAGGATTATTGAGGGCTTGAAAAAGAAACGGTTTCGAAAGGATCTTTATCTGATCGTGTTAGCCCAGGGAAAACAAAATCCACTGGAATTTTTCTCTGTATTGTTGCTGAAGCAGCATATTTTTGAGGACGCTGGGCTGTTCGTAGTCGGTCTCGCGGATGGATACGAAGGGGCGCTGGAGCTGACAGAAGAAATCGTGCAGGATGTGTACCAAAAAACAAATGATGTCAGACTAAGAGAGTTCATCTTAAATAATCAGAAACAATCTGGGGAAGGCAGTGTGTAGAATCATATGATACATATACTTCTGTTGATTTTAAAAATCATAGGCTGGATATTACTGGTAATATTGGGAATACTGATCCTGTTGGCAGGTATCTTTCTTTTTGTGCCGGTCAGATATCGGGGAGATGTCCTGGGGGAAGGTGAATGGAAAAACCTGTTCTCCTCGCTGAAGTTTTCCTGGCTGTGTTCCCTTGTAAAAGGAGAGGTGTCGTACCAGGAAGGAGCGTTAAAATGGAAGTTTCGAATCGCATGGAAGCAGTTTCTGGCGGATCAGCCCGAACAGGCAGCCCCATCTGTTTCCCGGACAGAAGAGAAGCACTCTCAGAGTAAAGAAACACTGAAGTCTCCTCCTTCTGAAAAAAGTATACAGAAAAAAGAGCCTTCAGAACAACTTAAAAAACAGCCGGAACCAACACAAAAGAAAATAACAGAACATAAGAAAACCGAAAACAAAAAGAAACAGGATTCAAGACCGGGACTTGGAGAGCGGATTTCTCAAAAAGCGGAACAGATAAAATGTACTTTTCATAAAATTTGTGATATGCTCAAATCACTGGCAGAAAAAAAGGAAAGATTGATGGAGTTTCTTACGGATGAAATTCATCGGTCAGCTTTTATGAAATGCCTCACAGAGCTTCGACGTTTGTTTTGCTTTTTGAAGCCGTCAAAGTGTGAGGCAGATCTGGAATTCGGGTTTTCAGACCCTTCTGTCACAGGATATGTTCTGGCGGGAGCGAGTCTTATCTATCCGTTTATCGGAGAATGTGTGGAGATCACTCCGAATTTTGACGAGAAAGTGCTCAAAGGAAAGGCCATGATCAAGGGGAGGGTGCATGCCGTTTATTTTGTGATTGTTCTATGGAATCTGCTGTGGAACAAGAATATCCGCACGACGATTTCCCATATCAGAAAATTACGCTTTTAGAATACAACCAAAAAGCCAAAGGAGGAAAACAGCAAATGGCAGAGAATAACAACAATTTTAAATCAACTGTGGAAGCATTGTTTCAGGGAATGGACGGAATGATCTCATCTAAGACGGTTGTCGGTGACGCAATTCATGTGGGTGATACGATCATTCTTCCGCTTGTAGATGTTTCCTTTGGAATCGGAGCCGGTTCTTTTCGTGCTGAAAAACGCGAAAAAGGAATGGGTGGAATCGGTGGAAAGATTACCCCGAGTGCAGTTCTTGTGATCAAGAATGGAACGACCAAGCTTGTAAATGTGAGAAATCAGGATACGATGACAAAAATTCTGGATATGGTACCGGATCTGGTGGACCGTTTTACAGAGAAAAAAGAAGATAAAGTAACAGAAGCAGATGTGGCAGAGATTTTAGATTCTGCTGAAAAAGAAGAAAACGTATAAAATCAGAGTATTATTTTGAAATATCTGTCATATATTTGCAGTAAGAGGGCCGGTGGGTGTGATGTATTTTGAAACGGGTGATCGGATTTGCGCTGATTTTCGTCGCAGTGGGAATGCTGATCATGCTCCTGTTATCGAGTATTCCATGGGGGATTGCGATCATTACTGCGTTGCTTTTAATAGGATATTGTCTGTTTTGTAAATGAAGAGCAGGTGTCCGGCTGGGCATCTGTTTTTTCTGGCGAGTAAAGCATGAAAAAAGACTCCATATTTACAAAGTAAATATCAAGCCTTTTTATTCCGTGTCGTCATATAACAGATTATGCACGCTCAACGCATCCTGATTTTAAACAAGAAGTACAAACGTACATTTTCTTAGCTCCGCCTTCTGTTTTCACTCTAACGGATTTCACATTTGATTTCCACATTTTTGGTGTTTTTCTATGAGAGTGACTTACGTTGTTTCCGAAGTGAGCACCCTTTTCACAAATAGCACATTTAGCCATCATTGCACCTCCTAACAATCTGAAATAGTCTTATACAGACTCACAACACTGTTATTCTAGCAGAAACCCCCTCTGAATGCAAGTCTTTTTTTGAAATTCTTTTTTGTAAAGATCAATATATGGGATTTTTTGTGAATTCTATCGGGTTTTTTGTTCACATCAATTTCATTTCATGATAAAATTAAAGTAACTTCAAATAACTTCAAACGCCTTGATGACAGGCAGAAAGCGGTGAATGATTATGAGCAGACGTATCATTACAATCGGAAGACAGTATGGCAGCAACGGACGCAGAATTGCAAAGAAGTTATCCGAAAAGCTGGGAATTCATTATTATGACAAAGAACTGATCAAGCTTGCCAGTGAACAGAATGATATTTCTTATGATGAGCTGGTTAAAGTAGATGAAAAAAGAGCGAATCCATGGCGTTACCCGGTAGAAGATCCGGCGCAGATGGAAAGCCGTTTTCGGTTTGAACCGATGAACGATGTACTGTTCTACACACAGGCACAGATCATCACACGTCTGGCAGATACGGAGGATTGTATCATTGTAGGACGATGCGCCAATGATATCCTGAAATCCCGCCCGACATCCCGGAGTATTTTTATTCATGCACCATTGGACTACAGGCTTCAGACAGTGATGGAGCGTACCTCTCTGGAAGAAAAAGAGGCGCTTTCTCTGATCAAAAAGGTCGATAAACAGCGAAAATTCTATTATAACTACTATACAGACAAGAAGTGGGAAGAGATGTCCCAGTACGATCTGTGCCTGGACAGTTCGGCCATGTCAGAGGACGAGATTTTGAATGTTTTGACAGCACTTTATGAATCGATATTGTAAAATCCGGATAATGAGAGTATAATACGAATGTTAATTGTGCGAAGATCCATTAAGAATTGGAGGTAATATATGATGAAAGGTAGTATGAGTACAGAGCTTGGGATTATCACAATTAGCCCGGAAGTTATTGCTAAATACGCAGGCTCTGTTGCTGTAGAATGTTTTGGAATTGTAGGTATGGCTGTCGTGAACATGAAAGATGGTCTTGTGCGGCTGTTAAAAAGAGAAAGTCTGACCCATGGGATCCATGTGGATATTTCAGATGACAATATCCTGGTTCTGGATTTCCATGTGATCGTTGCATATGGAGTAAATATTCTTTCTGTTTCTGATAATTTGATGAACAACGTCAAATATAAAGTGGAAGAATTCACCGGGATGACCGTAGATAAGATCAACATCTTCGTTGAAGGTGTCAGAGTGATAGATTAAGGAGGATATTTGCTGTGGCAACAAAAACGATCAATGCAGAGCTGCTCGCAAAAATGTTTCTGGCGGGAGCGGCAAATCTGGAGGCAAAAAAAGAATTCATCAATGAACTGAATGTATTCCCTGTACCGGATGGAGATACAGGAACGAATATGACTTTGACGATCATGTCAGCTGCAAAGGAAGTCAGCGCCATGGAGAGACCGGATATGGAATCTCTGGCAAAAGCGATTTCTTCCGGTTCTCTTCGAGGAGCCAGAGGAAACTCGGGAGTAATCCTTTCTCAGCTTCTGAGAGGATTTACAAAGACGATCCGGGAAGAAAAAGAGATCGATACGATTGTACTTGCACAGGCATGTGAGCGTGCAAGAGCAACTGCTTACAAGGCGGTCATGAAACCGAAAGAAGGTACGATCCTGACAGTTGCAAAAGGAATCGCTCAGAAAGCAGCTGAGATGGCAGAGGTGACAGATGATCTGGAAGAGTTTTTGCCGGCAGTTCTGGCATATGCCAAAGAAGTGCTGGATCAGACACCGGAGATGCTTCCTGTACTGAAAGAAGCCGGCGTAGTGGATTCCGGCGGACAGGGACTTCTGGAAGTGTTACATGGCGCCTATGATGCATTTCTTGGCAAAGAGATCGATTACAGTGCGATCGAAGCAAGTGCAGGAACAAAGATGACCAAAGCAGGTGCGCAGGCTGAAGCGGACATCAAGTTCGGATATTGTACAGAATTTATCATTATGACAGATAAGGCCTTTACAGAAGCAGATGAAATGGAGTTTAAATCCTACCTGGAGTCCATTGGAGATTCCATCGTATGTGTGGCGGATGAAGATATTGTGAAGATCCACGTTCATACAAATCATCCGGGACTGGCCTTTGAAAAAGGACTCACATACGGACAGCTGTCCCGTATGAAGGTTGACAACATGAGAGAAGAGCATCAGGAAAAGCTGATTCGTGATGCGGAAAAAGTTGCAGCAGAACAGGCGAAAAAAGCACCTCGCAAGCCGGTTGGGTTTATTGCAGTATCCATCGGAGAAGGGATGAACGAGATTTTCAGAGAACTTGGTGTGGATTATCTGATCGAAGGAGGTCAGACGATGAACCCAAGTACAGAGGATATGCTCACTGCGATCGATGCGGTCAATGCAGATCACATTTTCATTCTGCCTAATAACAAGAACATTGTCCTGGCAGCAAATCAGGCAAAAGATCTGACAAAGGACAAAGATATCATCGTGATTCCGACAAAGACAGTTCCACAGGGAATTACAGCGATCATCAACTATATGCCGGAAGAGGACGTTGATACCAACATGGAGACCATGCTGGAAGAGATCAAGAATGTAAAGACGGGGCAGGTTACGTACGCTGTGCGTGATACCCATATTGACGATAAAGAGATCCATGAAGGAGATATCATGGGAATCGGTGATGCCGGAATCCTTTCTGTCGGTCAGTCTGTAGAGCAGACGACAAAAGAGATGCTTTCTCAGCTTGTGGATGATGATACAGAACTGATCAGTCTGTATTACGGACAGGATGTTCTGGAAGAAGATGCAGAGCGTTTTGCAGGCGAGATTGAAGAGATCTATCCGGATGTAGATGTTGATTTCCACTGCGGCGGACAGCCGATCTACTACTACGTATTATCTGTAGAATAGGAAGTTGTTTCATTTATGAGAGAATCTGAAAGAATCAGCGTCTTAAAAGGCGTTGGTGAAAAAACAGAACAATTATTTATAAAAGCAGGTGTCCATACCATTGGGGACCTGCTTGCGTATTATCCGAGGACCTATGATATCTATGAAGATCCGATTTCCATTGGAGAGATCCAGGAGGGAAAGACAGTCACTGTCACCGGCGCGATCTTCGGGAGGATCCAGGTCAGTCAGAATAAAAAAATGCAGATCACCACACTCTATCTGAAAGACATGACCGGCACTTTGAAAGTGATCTGGTTTCGGATGCCGTTTCTTCGCAATACACTGGGACGGGGAGGCGTGATCACTCTGCGCGGAAGGATTGTGCGCAAAAAGGACGCACTGGTGATGGAGCATCCGGAGATTTTCTATCCCAGTGCCTCTTACGAGGAAAAAAGAAATACAATGCAGCCCGTTTATGCCCTGACGGCAGGACTGACCAATAATGCGGTAAAAAAAGCGGTCGCTCAGGCATTGGAGCAGGTGGAAGGAATCCGGGAATTTCTTCCGGAAGAGCTGATCTGCCGATATCACCTTCTGGATCGAAGAACTGCAATGGAAGGAATCCATTTTCCAGAGACAAAAGAAGAATTCTATGAAGCAAGAAAGCGCTTTGTATTTGAAGAATTTTTGATTTTCGTGCTTTCCCTGCGAATGATCAAGGAACGGGAAGACCGTGCCAAGAATCATTATGGATTCTGTGATCAGCCGAAGGTGGACGAATTTCTTTACGCACTTCCCTATGAACTGACAGGCGCACAGAAGAAAGTATGGCAGGAGATTTTGCGGGATATCTCCGGAGAATCTGTCATGTCAAGGCTGGTACAGGGTGATGTGGGATCCGGAAAAACGATTGTGGCACTTCTTGCTTTGATGTATACCGGCTTAAATGGATATCAGAGCGCGATGATGGCACCCACAGAAGTGCTTGCCAGACAACATTATGAAAATATCATCGGAATGCTGGAAGCATACGGAATCCCGTTGAAAACGGAGCTCCTTACCGGTTCCATGACAGCAAAGGCAAAACGGGAGGCTTATGCCAGAATTGAAGCGGGAGAGGCAGATATTGTGATCGGAACTCATGCACTGATTCAAGAAAAAGTGCAGTATCAGAATCTGGCGCTGGTGGTAACAGATGAGCAGCATCGTTTTGGAGTCAAACAAAGAGAGACGCTGGCAGGAAAAGGAGTGTTGCCTCACATTCTGGTCATGAGCGCCACCCCGATCCCGCGGACACTGGCAATCATCCTCTACGGAGATCTGGATATTTCAGTCATCGATGAATTGCCGAAAAACAGACTTCCGATCAAAAATTGTGTGGTGGATACCGGATATAGGAATACAGCGTATACATTTATGAAAAAGCAAGTGCAATCAGGCAGACAGTGTTATGTGATCTGTCCGATGGTCGAGGAGAGTGAAGCGCTGGAAGCAGAAAATGTAACCGATTATTCCCAGATGCTTCAGGATATCATGGGTGAGTCTGTCAAAGTAGGGTGTCTTCACGGAAAAATGAAGCAGGCACAAAAAGATGAGATCATGGAAGCATTCGGGAAAAATGAGATCCAGATCCTTGTATCCACGACGGTGATCGAAGTCGGGATTGATGTTCCGAATGCAACAGTTATGATGATCGAAAATGCAGAACGTTTTGGCCTCGCTCAGCTTCATCAGCTCCGCGGCCGGGTAGGAAGAGGAGGACATCAGTCCTACTGTATTTTTATGAGTCCTTCCAAATCAAAAGAAACAAAAGAGCGTCTGGGTATCCTCAATCAGTCCAATGACGGATTTTTTATCGCGGGAGAAGATTTAAGACTTCGGGGACCGGGCGATCTCTTTGGAATCCGGCAGAGCGGTCTGATGGATTTTAAACTGGGAGATGTGTTCCAGGATTCTCTGATCCTAAAACAAGCTGCCGAAGCTGCAGGAGAACTGCTGCGGACGGATCCCGGACTGAAATCAGAAAGAAACCGGCGGCTGGCCGATCGCTTAAAACACTATCTGTCAGATGTGATGTTAGAAATGACACTTTAAAAATACCAGAACTTACCAGATTAAAAATAAAATTCCTCCATATACTATGGATGTAACACAAGCGAACGGAATGCAGACACATGAGACGAGCCGCATCACAATGCAGCAGCTTTCATGTCGATGCGGCCCGGGCTTAGGTTATAAAACTACAAAAAGAGGTAACAAAAGAAGTTACGAAAAGGAGGAAATTATCATGGCAAGTCGTTCATCTAATCGAGCAGCAGTACCAGAAGCAAAGGGAGCACTGGACAAATTCAAATACGAGGTAGCAAGCGAGCTTGGAGTACCGCTGTCAGACGGTTACAACGGAGACTTAACTTCCAAACAGAACGGATCTGTAGGTGGTTATATGGTAAAGAAAATGATCGAGCAGCAGGAAAAACAGATGGCCGGTAAATAAGCAGTCACTGTTGCCAATGCGAAATCAGGCGGAAAAAAGCACTTGGGATTGACCTGAGTGCTTTTTTCTGCTAAAATTCAGCATAGTTGAGAAAGTGGAGGTGCGCAATGAGAGTGATCGCAGGAACTGCAAAGAGACTGCAGTTAAAAACTTTGGACGGAATGGAGACCAGACCAACAACAGACAGGATCAAAGAGACACTGTTCAATATGATCGCGCCGTCTGTTTTCGGAAGCGTTTTTCTGGACTTGTTTGCCGGAAGTGGCGGAATTGGCATCGAGGCATTGAGCAGAGGCGCCAAAGAGGCTGTTTTTGTCGAAAAGAATCCAAAAGCGATGGCCTGTGTCAAAGAAAATTTAAACTATACAAAGCTTTCTGAGAAAGCGATGACCATGACGAAAGATGTTCTGACAGCTCTGTATCAGCTGGAAGGCGAGAAAGTGTTTGATTTTGTATTTATGGATCCTCCGTATGATCAGGATCTGGAGAGACAGGTTCTTACGTATCTGTCCGGTTCCGAACTGATTTATGAGGATACCGTGATCATTGTGGAAGCATCAAAGCATACGGACTTTTCTTATCTGGAAGATTTGGGCTTCACACTGATCAAAGAGAAAGAATACAAGACGAACAAGCATGTTTTCATTGAGAAAGCTGGAAAGGAAATGATATGTTAAGAGCCATTTATCCGGGCAGTTTTGACCCTGTTACATACGGACATTTAGATATTATCCGCAGATCCTGTAAAATTGTGGATGAACTGGTTGTCGGTGTGCTGAATAATAATGCGAAAATGCCGTTGTTTTCTGTAGAAGAACGTGTTAAAATGTTAGAGGAAGCGACCAAAGATCTGACAAATGTCAGAATTGTTCCATTTCACGGACTTTTGATAGATTTTGCCCGTCAGATGGATGCCTTTGTGATCATCAGAGGACTTCGGGCAATTACAGATTTTGAATATGAATTGCAGATGTCGCAGACGAACCATAAACTGGAGCCGGATCTGGAGACGATGTTTCTGACTACCAGTATCGAATATTCTTACTTAAGCTCTACAACCGTCAGGGAGATTGCCGCTTATGGGGGAGATGTATCACAGTTTGTGCCAGAAGCGGTAGCAGGAGAGTTGGAAGCGAAGATGAAAGCAAAAAGGAGAGTGTAACTATGAGCAGCCGTATTGAACAGATTATTGAGGAGATTGAAGAGTACATTGACAAAGATTGTAAGTTTCAGCCGTTATCCTCGACAAAGATTATTGTAAATAAAGAACATCTGGATGAGCTTTTGAGAGAACTCAGAATGAAGACTCCGGATGAGATCAAGAGATATCAGAAGATCATCAGCAACCGGGATGCGATCCTTGCGGATGCAAAAGCAAAAGCCGATGCGATGATCGAAGAAGCACAGGTACAGACAACAGAGCTTGTCAGTGAGCATGAGATCATGCAGCAGGCATATGCACAGGCAAATGAGATCGTGACACAGGCGACCGCACAGGCTCAGGAGATCATCGACAATGCAACAATGGATGCAAATGAGATCCGTATGGGTGCGATCCAGTATACCGATGATCTGCTTGCCAATGCAGAGAGTATTATCGGTCATACATTAGACAGCTATACGACAAAATATGACGGACTGATCAACTCCCTTCAGGAGTGTTATGATGTTGTCCGCACGAATCGTGCAGAATTAGAGTCTCCGACTCCGGAAGAAGGACAGGAGTTCTCAGGCGAAGCATAAAAGATATAAGATGCCAAGCAGGCTGGTTACCAGAGCGGTAGCCAGCTTTTGTGTTATGTAGGGAAAGATTGAAAAACCGGCTTTTTGTATCATGCACTGTGTCTGGGCGGCAGCGCATATGCCTCCGAATGCTGTCAGAGAGAGCGCCAAAATGTATTTTACAGGAAAAGAAACGGCAGACATTCCAATCAACTGAATCCCGTTTGTGATTTCCAAAACCGGCAGAAGAATTTGAACCGCCGGAAAGCAGGATGCCAGGTTTTCTGACAGTGCGATCAACACGGAGAAAAGAATCATATAGCCCCCCACTTTTGTGATTGCTTCAAAGCTGTCCATAATGCAGTGATCCAAAATGTCAAAGGACCAGAACGTATTTTTCTGCCAGCCTGAATCCGGAGCCTGAAATGCCTGTTTTCCCTTCAAATACGTTCTTCTCGTAAAAAAGCTGACCAGAATGGGCGCAGCTGTCAGGATCAGGATGGACGGAATCATCAGTTCGCTTTTTCCCAGTGTTTTCCAGACTACAAAATTGAAAATAAAGACCGGACTTGTATTGTTGCAAAAGGAGAGTAGATACGCTCCTTCCTGCGGTGAAATCTGTTTTGTATGTGTCAGGTCTGCGGAAATTTTGGCGCCCATAGGATATCCGCAGAGAAAGCCTGCAATGATCGCAAAGCTCCCGTTTGGAGAGACCCGGAAGATTTTGTTCAGAAGAGGGCCGAACAGGCGGGCAATCAGACGGATGCAGTTGGTGGACATCAGCAGGTTTGTGATGATCAAAAAGGGAAACAGTGTGGGAAAGACTGTATGAAACCATAGCAGCAGACCTTTGCTGGCTCCATTAAATACATCTTTTGGAAATAAAAGCATAAAGGCAAAACAGATCAGAACTCCGATTCCGGCCAGATTTTTTCTCATAGGAAAACTCCGATTCACTTGTTGTTATATGTATATGACGATATGGGACATTTATCAGTGGAAAGTTTTAGAAGAAACCGGCATACGATAATTTGAAACATCCAACGGGAGAAAGTTCTATGCGTCACAGATATATCAGCTATTTTGCGGGAATTTTTCTTCTGGCATTTTTTGCCGTATTAAATACCGGGGTTTTGATTTCTGTCAGTGGATTTCAGAGACTTCAAAAACCGGTGGTATCTCAGCCTGATTTTCGCAGGCAGCCTGTTTCTGAAACCATGCAGGTTTATTTGAAACAGGCTGCAGATCCGGGACGGGACGTGGGACTCTACTGGATGGCAACAGACTTTGAAAACCGCAGATTTCCAGGAAAAGTCTCACCTTCCGGATTTCAGAAGCTGTACCGCCAATGGCGAAACCAAACGGGCTGGGATGCTTATGTGCAATCATGCAGGGCAATCTGGAATGATGTAAAATATTTCCCCATCCCGCAGTCTCTGGATGATACCGAGGATAAGATTTCTTATGTTGATTCCTGGATGTTTGAACGAAATTACGGAGGAAAACGGGGGCATGAGGGAACAGATATTATGGCAGAGAAAAATACGCCCGGGTATTATCCTGTTGTAAGCATGACGGATGGTGTCGTAACCGAAAAAGGCTGGCTGGAAAAGGGCGGCTGGAGGATTGGGATCACGGCACCGACGGGAGCGTATTTTTATTATGCACATCTGGATTCTTATGCGGAGCTTGAGAAGGGAGATTCGGTAAAGGCAGGAGATCTGCTCGGCTATATGGGGGACAGCGGATATGGAGAGGAGGGAACAACGGGGGAGTTTCCGGTGCATCTCCACCTTGGGATTTATCTGAAAGAAGGAACGGAAGAAATCAGTGTAAATCCGTATCCGGTGCTGCGGTATGCAGAAAATGCCAGAATAAAATGTGTGTATTCTAGGTAGTCTTACTATAGGAATTATGGTATAATCATGTTCATGTGGAGGAATGAATATGAATTTACCAAATACATTTGAAGAAAAGATGAAACACCTTTTGGGTGAAGAATATGAGGATTATTTAAAATGCTATGAGGAGCCGCGTCATTACGGACTCCGTGTCAATATAAACAAAATTTCCGTGGAGGATTTCTTGAAAATCGCTCCATGGCCGCTGCGTCCGGTTCCATGGATCTCAAATGGATTTTATTATGACGGAGATCAGATCCAGCCGGCAAAGCATCCGTACTATTTTGCAGGACTGTATTATCTGCAGGAGCCAAGCGCGATGACACCGGCAGACCGGCTTTTGATCGAGCCGGGAGACCGGGTGCTGGATGTATGTGCCGCTCCCGGAGGAAAGGCGACAGAGCTTGGGGCAAAGTTACAGGGAAAAGGAGTTCTGATGGCAAATGACATCAGCAATTCCAGAGCCAAAGGTCTGCTGAAGAATATTGAATTATTCGGAATCGGAAATATGCTGGTGCTCAGCGAAGAGCCGGGCAAGCTGACCGAGTATTTTCCGGAATATTTTGACAAGATCCTGATCGATGCTCCGTGTTCCGGAGAAGGAATGTTTCGAAAAGATAAAAAGATGGTCAAAGCATGGGAAGAGCATGGTCCGGAGTTTTTCTCAAAAATTCAGCGAAGTATCATCACGCAGGCGGCATCCATGTTGCGTCCTGGTGGAATGATGCTGTACTCTACCTGTACCTTTGATCCGTCAGAGAATGAGCAGACCATCGAATATCTGCTGGAAGAATATCCGGAGTTTGAGATTTGTGAGATGGCAGGATATGAAGGCTTTGCACCGGGAATGCCGGAAGTGACAGACAGCAAAAACCCAAATCTTGCAAAGACAGTCCGGATTTTTCCGCATCGAATGGAAGGGGAAGGACATTATCTTGCACTGTTGAAAAAGGGGGAAGGCTCTCCGATTGCTCTGAAAGAAAAGGATTCTAAAAAAGGCGGAAAACTGCCGGAAGAGCTGGAAGAGTTTTTCCGGAACGTTTCCTGGAAACCGGAAGCATCAAGACTGGATATCCATGGAGAGAGAGTCTACTATATGCCGAAGGGACTTCCAAAGCTGAACGGTGTCCGCTTTTTAAGAACCGGATTGCTGCTCGGAGAACTTAAGAAAAAGCGGTTTGAACCGAGTCAGGCGTTTGCAATGTCACTGAAAAAAGAAGAGTATGCCAATATTCTGGATTTGTCCGTACAGGATGAACGTGTGATCAAATATTTAAAAGGAGAGACTCTGGATGTAGAAGATCTTGTCTCCCGCAAGGAGAAAGGATGGTATCTGGTCTGTGTGGACGGATATCCGCTCGGATTCGGAAAACTGGCAAACCAGACGCTGAAAAACAAATATCTGCCGGGCTGGCGCTGGCAGTCATAAGGATGAAAAGAGATGAAGATAAGACTGGATAAATATCTCGCAGATATGGGAGTGGGCACAAGAACAGAAGTAAAGCGGGCGATTTCCAAAGGCAGAGTGTCTGTGGATGGCGCTTGTGTGAAAAAGCCGGAAACAAAGATCGATACCGAAGAGACAACCGTTGTATTCGACGGTCAGACCGTCGGCTACACAAAAAAAGAATATTATATGCTGCACAAGCCCGCCGGGGTGATTTCGGCAACAGAGGATGCCAGAGAAAAGACGGTGATCGACCTGATTGTTTCCCGCAAAAGAAAGGATCTGTTTCCGGTAGGACGTCTGGATAAAGATACCGAAGGGTTGCTGCTGATCACCAATGACGGGGAACTGGCGCATCGGCTGCTTTCCCCGAAAAAGCATGTAGATAAGACGTATTATGCGAAAGTGCAGGGGATCGTTACGCAGGAAGATGTCCGTAAATTTGCAGAAGGCGTGGATATCCATGAGAAAAAGCTGACTGCTCCTGCAGTGTTGGAGGTAGTAAAGTCGGGAGAAGTTTCAGAGATTCTTCTGACGATCTGCGAAGGGAAGTTTCATCAGGTGAAGCGGATGTTTGAAGCAGTCGGTAAGAAAGTCATTTATCTGAAGAGGCTCAGTATGGGACCGCTTCAGCTGGATGAAACTTTGATGCCCGGCGAATACCGGGAATTGACAGAGAAAGAGAAGGATACACTATGCTCAGTGGAAAAAAAGCAGTAATTTTTGATATGGATGGGACGCTGACGGATTCCATGTGGATCTGGCCGGAAGTGGACCGGATCTTTTTAAAGAAATACCATCTGACCCCGCCGCCCGGATTCGCCAAGGCATTGGAGGGAAAAAGCTACACAGAGACCGCACAGTATTTTCTGGATGTATTTCCAGAGCTCTCCTGTTCGCTGGAAGATGTGCAAAAGGAGTGGATCGATATGACACTGCATCTGTATCAGACCCAAGTGGAGCTAAAGCCGGGGGCAAAAGGATTTCTGGAATTTTTAAAACAGGAGCAGATCCTGATGGGAATTGCTACGAGCAATGCAAAGGAGCTGGCTCTTGCCGCTCTGGACGCGCTGCAGATCCGGGAGTATTTTTCTTCTGTACGCACCGGATGTGAAGTGAAAAAAGGAAAGCCTGCACCGGATGTTTATCTGAAAGTGGCAGAGGACCTCGGTGTACAGCCGGAAGAGTGTCTGGTATTTGAAGATGTTCCAAAGGGGATCGAAGCCGGGCGCAATGCGGGAATGACAGTGTGTGCAGTGGATGATGCATTCTCGGCAAGTGATGAAAAAGAGAAAAAAGAAAAGGCGGACTATTTTATCCGCAGTTATGATGAGATCCAAGCAAAAACATATGAAAGATGTGGAGTATAAATACATGAGAGAAAGGTTTTTACCAATTTGCAGACAGGATATGAAAGACAGAGGATGGGACCGGGTTGATTTTGTCTATATTACCGGGGATGCGTATGTCGATCATCCATCTTTTGGTCCTGCTGTGATCACAAGACTTCTGGAATCCAGAGGCTATCGGATCGGGATCATTTCCCAGCCGGACTGGAAGGACAAAGACAGTGTGACCATATACGGAGAGCCAAGGCTTGCATTTTTAGTATCTGCCGGCAATATGGATTCCATGGTGAATCACTATTCTGTCTCCAAAAAGCGCAGAAAATCCGATGCCTATACGCCCGGAGGAGTGATGGGCAGGCGTCCGGATTATGCAACCGTGGTCTATGGAAACCTGATCCGTCAGACCTACAAACAGACGCCGGTTATTCTCGGCGGAATTGAAGCGAGCCTTCGAAGGCTTGCACACTATGATTACTGGTCTGACCGGCTGAAACGTTCCGTCCTTCTGGACTCCGGAGCAGATATGATTTCCTACGGGATGGGTGAACACTCGATCGTAGAGATTGCGGAAGCCCTGGATGCAGGAATTGCCGTGTCAGATATCACTTACATCAGCGGGACAACAGTCAAGACAAAATCTCTGGATTCGGTTTATGATGCCGTGATGCTTCCGTCTTTTGAAGAATTAAAAGCGGACAGGCTTTCTTATGCCAGAAGTTTTTACACCCAGTACTGTAATACGGATCCATTTTCCGGAAAACGTCTGGTCGAACCGTATTCCGAACATTTATATGTGGTACAGAACCCTCCGGCAAAACCGCTGACACAGATGGAGATGGATGATGTCTATGCACTGCCGTTTACCCGCTGTGCCCATCCGGATTATGAAAAACTGGGAGGAGTTCCGGCGACCGCAGAGATCAAGTTCAGTCTGATCAGCAACAGGGGCTGTTTTGGCGGATGCAGCTTCTGCGCACTGACCTTCCACCAGGGGCGGATCGTACAGACACGAAGTCACGAATCTCTGCTGCAGGAGGCAAAGGAGATCACGCAGGATCCTGATTTTAAGGGATATATCCATGATGTGGGCGGACCGACTGCAAATTTCCGGCATCCATCCTGTGAAAAGCAGATGACCAAAGGCGTGTGTAAGACAAAGCAGTGTCTGTTCCCGACACCTTGCAAAAACCTGAATGCAGATCACAAAGACTATGTAGCACTTCTGCGAAAGCTGAGAAAAGTTCCGAAAGTGAAGAAAGTCTTTATCCGTTCCGGAATTCGTTTCGACTATCTGCTGGCGGACGCAGATGATACGTTTTTGAAAGAATTATGTGAGTATCATGTCAGCGGACAGTTAAAGGTGGCACCGGAACACGTTTCAGATCCGGTTCTTTCTATGATGGGAAAACCGGCCAACAATGTGTATGAGACCTTTACGAAAAAGTTTTATGCCATGAACCAGAAAATCGGAAAAGAGCAATATCTGGTGCCGTATCTGATGTCCTCTCATCCGGGATCGACGTTAAAAGAAGCAGTGGAACTGGCAGAATACTGCAGAGATCTTGGATATATGCCGGAGCAGGTGCAGGATTTCTATCCGACTCCGTCTACAATTTCTACCTGTATGTACTATACCGGTGTGGATCCGCGGACAATGAAACCGGTCTATGTTCCGAAAAATCCGCATGAGAAAGCCCTGCAGAGAGCGTTGATCCAGTATCGGAATCCGGAAAACTATGATCTGGTTGCAGAGGCGCTGAAAAAAGCCGGCAGAACAGATCTGATCGGATTTGAAAAGAATTGTCTGATCCGCCCGCGCAGATTGAAAAAGGAACAGCCTGTCAAAACGGGCAGACCAAAACAGAAGAAAAAGACCATACGGAATGTACAGAAAAAGAAGACAGAAAAGAGGCGTGGAAGATGAAAATTGCAGTGATCACCGGGGCATCCTCCGGTATGGGGCGGGAGTTTGTCCGCCAGATTCCGCATTTCTATATGAACCTGGATGAATTGTGGATCATTTCACGCAGAAAAGACCGACTGGAAGCGATCGCGAAGACCTGTTCGGTTCCGGTCCGCATCTTTGCAGGAGATCTGACAGATCCGATGTTTCTTCAAACGGTCAAAGATACACTGCAGCGTCTAAGACCCGATATCCGGATGCTGGTGAATGCAGCAGGCTTCGGAAAAAGCGGTACTGTTTTGGATATCGCAAAAGAAGAGTGGCCCGCACAAAGTGAGATGGTGCGTCTCAACTGCGAGGCATTGACAAACATGACGCTTTTGTGTGCGCCCTATCTGTCACAAGGAAGTCGGATCCTGCAGATTGCATCTGCTGCGGCATTTGCTCCGCAGCCCGGGTTTGCGGTTTATGCAGCCACCAAATCTTATGTACTCAGCTTTTCCAGAGCTCTTGGCGCAGAGTGGAAGAAAAAAGGAATCTATGTCACTGCAGTCTGCCCGGGACCTGTGGACACAGAATTTTTTGAGCGGTGCGGGCAACCTGAAAATCCGCTCAAAAAAATGACAATGGCAAAGGCTCCAAACGTAGTAAAACAGGCACTTCTGGATGCGAGACGAAAAAAAGCAGTCTCAATCTTCGGGTTCTGGATGAGGGCACTGTACATACTGGTCAGGATCGTTCCGGTCAGTTGGATTTTAAACGTACAGACCATTGGAAAAAAGTAGGAGAGAAGAACAAATGAAGCGAATCGAAAAAGGAACTCCAGGTTATCTGGATTATAAGAAAAAAGTAGAAATCATCCGGACTGTGATTTATTTTCTGCTCGTAGCTGCCATTTTTACACTGGGCTACGTACAGACAAAAACAAGAAGCAATCTTCTGACAGTGGTGGCAATTCTTGGCTGTCTTCCTGCCGCAAAAGCGCTGGTGGGAGTTATCACCAGGTTTCCTTATGCTTCTGTAGATCAGAAGCTGGTTCATGAGGTTGATACAAAAGCACCGCATACGACCAGAGTATACGATCTTGTCCTGACAACCCGTGAAAAAATCATGCCGGTGGAGTGTGTGGTGATCTCCAACGGAACGGTATTTGGATACACAGACAGCAAAAAGGTCGATTTAAACGTCCTTTCCAAACATATCAGGGATATGATGACGCAGAATCGTCTTTCGTATTCCACTGTGAAATTTTATCAGGATTATAAGGTTTTTCTCTCCAGGATCGAAGGACTGGAATCGATCGCCATGGTAGAAAATGCCAAAATAAACGGAGAGGAAGAAGCGCAGACCAGACAGCTTCTTTTAAACCTCTCCATGTAATGAGGAGTTACAAAACATGCAGGAAATCAAGATTACAGAACAGGAAGCCGGGCAGCGGTTTGACAAGCTGCTTTGCAAATACTTAAATAAAGCCCCGAAGAGTTTTTTGTACAAAATGCTCCGGAAAAAAAATATTACGCTGAACGGGAAAAAGGCGTCCGGCAATGAAAAGCTGGCAAAGGGCGACTGTGTAAAATTATTTTTATCAGATGAAACGATCCAAAAATTTTCGGAAGCGTTTTCCGGCTATACAAATGTCAGTCTGGACATTCTCTATGAGGATGCGGATATTATTCTGATCAATAAGCCTGTGGGGATGCTCTCCCAGAAAGCAGCAAGGTCAGACGAGTCTTTGGTGGAGCATCTGATTTCTTATCTGATCCAGAGCCATGCACTGACAGAGGAGGATCTCCGGACATTCAGACCTTCCATCTGCAACCGTCTGGACCGCAATACAAGCGGAATTGTAGCGGCAGGGAAAAGCATGGCAGGACTGCAGTCACTCAGCCAGATGTTTCATGATCGCACCATTGGAAAATATTATCTCTGCCTGACAGCGGGAATCATCGAAAAACCGAGCCGGGTAGAAGGATGGCTTTTTAAGGACGAGCGCACCAACAAAGTAGAAATACTGTTTCAGGAAAGACCTGGAAGTGCACGGATCATCACCGAATACCGTCCGATAAAGTCCCATGACGGTGTAACGCTTTTAGAAGTGCATCTGATCACCGGAAAGACCCACCAGATCCGTGCCCATCTGGCTTCGGTCGGACATCCGCTGATTGGAGACCACAAATACGGAGCATCGCAGATCAACCGGGAATACGAGCAGAAATATCACTTGCAGTCACAGCTTCTTCATGCTGCCAGACTGCAGTTTCCGGTATGTACGCAAACCTTATGCAACGTATCCAAGAAAGAGTTTACAGCGCCGCTTCCGAAACAGTTTTACAGGATTGCAGCCGAAAAAGGGGTGTTGTAATGGGAACCTGGAATTCAAGGGGACTTCGTGGTTCTACCCTGGAAGATATGATCAATTACACAAATACCCGGTATGAAGAAATGGGACTGGCGCTGATCCAGAAGGTGCCGACCCCGATCACTCCGGTTCGGATTGACAAGGAACGGCGTCATATCACACTTGCCTATTTTGACAAGGTCAGCACCGTGGATTATATCGGAGCTGTTCAGGGAATTCCCATTTGTTTTGACGCAAAAGAGTGTGCCGCAGATACATTTCCGCTTCAGAATGTTCACGAGCATCAGGTTTCTTTTATGGAGAAGTATGAAAAACAGCAGGGGATTTCTTTTCTGATTATTTATTACAGTCAGAAAGAAACGTTGTATTACATGAGATTTGGAGAGCTTTTGAAATTCTGGAAACGGGCACAGTCCGGCGGGCGCAAAAGTATCCGGTTTGAAGAACTTTCCCCGGAATATTTTATGGCTTTGAAAAATCATTGTTTTGTTCCATATCTGGATTATATTCAAAAAGATTTGGATGACAGGGATTGACAGAAGAAATGAAAGTTCGTATAATTACAGAATAATTTAATGTATTAGCATAGTAAAGTGAAAGGGTGTTATGAATTATGGAACAAAAGTTACATACTCCCGAAGGAGTTCGAGATATTTACAGTAATGAATGCAGAGCAAAGCTGGCAGTACAGGATAAACTTCATCAGGTGCTGCATCTTTACGGATATCAGGATATTCAGACTCCGACTTTTGAATATTTTGATGTGTTCCGCAAAGAGATCGGGACGATTTCATCCAGAGAGCTGTATAAGTTTTTTGACCGGGAGGGGGATACACTGGCACTTCGGCCGGATATCACTCCTTCGATCGCAAGAGCGGCAGCAACTCTGTTTGAGACCGAAGACTTTCCGATCCGTCTTTGTTATGTGGGAAGTACCTTTATCAATCACAGCAGTTATCAGGGACGCTTAAAAGAGAGTACACAGCTTGGTGCTGAGCTGATCGGAATCGATTCTGTGGAAGCAGATGCCGAGATGATCGCCATGGTCGTAGATGGTCTGAAAAAAGTAGGACTCAAAGAATTTCAGGTGAATATCGGGCATGTGGATTTCCTGCAGAGCCTCATGGAAGCTACAGGACTTTCAAAAGAGCAGCAGGAAGAAATCTATAATCTGATCGCAAACCGGAATTTCTTTGGAGTCGAGGAACTCTTAGAGCAGGCGGATGCCTCCCCGGAATTAAAAGAGACGTTCCGTCTGCTTCCGGAGTTCGCAGGAGATGTGGATGTGCTGAAAAAGGCCGTTGAGCATGCACCTACCGATCAGGCAAAACAAGCGGTGGGACGGCTTTTGAAGATTTATAAACTGCTTGCATTGTATGGGGCTGATGATTATGTGACCTTTGATCTGAGTATGAGCGGTCATTATGGATACTATACCGGGATTGTATTTCGGGTCTATACTTACGGAACCGGTGATGCCATTGTGACAGGCGGACGTTATGACCATCTTCTGGAAAAGTTTGGAAAGCAGACGCCGTCGATCGGATTTGCCATTATCATTGATGAGCTGCAAAACGCTCTGTCCAGACAGAAGATCACTGTGGAGACCGGTCACAACAATCTCATCGTCTATACCGATGCCACAGAAAAATGGGCCATTGCACTGGCAAAAGATTTCCGTGAAAAAGGAAAATACATGGAACTTTTGAAACGGACTGAGGAAGATTCAAAAGAGACCTTTATCGCTTACGGAAAACGGACACATGCGGTCAGCATGCTGTATTTGAACGAGAATCTGACGATTGACATGGTAAACCTCTCTACCGGAGAAGAAAAGAAGGTAAATGCCAGAAAAAAAGCGAAAGCGAGGGAGAACAGATGAAATATTTAACCTTTGCCCTGACCAAGGGACGCCTGGCAAGTAAAACACTGGAGATGCTGGAACAGCTTGGAATCACCTGTGAAGAAATGAAAGAGAAGGATTCCAGAAAACTGGTGTTTGTCAATGAAGAATTAAAATTAAAGTTTTTCCTCGCAAAAGGGCCGGATGTTCCGACTTATGTCGAATATGGAGCAGCAGATATCGGAGTTGTCGGCAAAGATACGATCGTGGAAGAAGGACGCAACGTACATGAGGTACTGGATCTTGGATTCGGCTCCTGCAGAATGTGTGTATGCGGGCCACAGGATGCCAAAGAGCTTTTGGAGCATCGTGAGGTGATCCGCGTGGCAACCAAATACCCAAAGATCGCAAAGGACTATTTTTATAATAAGAAGCATCAGACCGTAGAGATCATCAAGATGAACGGCTCCATTGAGCTGGCACCGATCGTCGGGCTTTCTGAAGTGATCGTTGATATTGTGGAGACGGGATCCACCTTAAAGGAAAACGGACTGACGGTGCTTGAAGAAGTGTGTCCGCTTTCTGCGCGCATGATCGTAAATCCAGTCAGCATGCGGATGGAGAATGACCGGATCCGTGATCTGATTGGAAGGATCCGAAATCTTTTGGAGGGGGAAACAGTATGAGAATTGAACGATTAGATGAAACAACCAGAAAAAATCTGCTCGAAGATCTGCTCAAAAGAAGTCCCAACAGTTATGGAACGTATGAAGCAAGTGTCCGCGAGATTCTGGATGAAGTAAAAAACAGACGTGACGAAGCCGTGTTCGCTTATACGGAAAAATTTGACGGTGCAGCACTTAATGCGGATAATATTCAGGTAACAGAAGAAGAGATTCAAAAAGCCTATTCCCAGGTGGATTCCTCTCTTCTGAATGTCATCCGAAAATCACTGAAAAATATCGAATCCTATCATGCAAAACAGATGCAGTACAGTTGGTTTGACAGCAAACCGGACGGTACGATCCTAGGACAGAAAGTGACGCCGCTTCAAAGGGTTGGTGTGTATGTACCGGGAGGAAAGGCTGTTTATCCGTCTTCTGTTCTGATGAATATCGTTCCCGCAAAAGTGGCTGGTGTGGATGAGATCATTATGGTCACGCCGCCGGGAAAAGACGGTAAAGTCAATCCGGCAACGCTGGTTGCGGCAAAGGAAGCGGGTGTGGATGCAGTCTATAAAGTGGGCGGTGCACAGGCAATCGCAGCACTTGCTTATGGAACCGAGAGCATCCCGAAAGTGGATAAGATCGTGGGACCGGGCAATATCTATGTAGCACTTGCCAAAAAAGCAGTGTACGGTCATGTCAGCATTGATTCGATCGCAGGACCGAGTGAGATCCTTGTTCTTGCAGATGAGACTGCCAATCCACGTTACGTGGCAGCGGATCTTCTGTCCCAGGCAGAACATGATGAGCTGGCATCTGCAATTCTTGTGACGACCAGTGAAGAACTGGCAGAAGAAGTATCCCGGGAAGTGGACGGATTTGTAAAAGAGCTCTCCAGAGGCGAGATCATTCAGAAATCTCTGGATAACTATGGGCATATTCTGATCGCCGAGACGCTGGATGACGCGATCGACGCTGCAAACGAAATCGCATCTGAGCATCTGGAAATCGTGACAAAAGATGCATTTACCGTGATGACCAAGATTCGCAATGCGGGTGCCATCTTTATCGGAGAATACAGCAGTGAGCCTCTTGGAGATTATTTTGCAGGACCAAATCATGTCCTTCCGACAAACGGGACTGCCAAATTCTTCTCTCCGTTGTCTGTAGATGACTTTTTGAAAAAATCCAGCATTATTTCTTACTCAAAAGAAGCACTGGAAGCCGTACATCAGGACATCGAGCAGTTTGCAAAAGCAGAACAGCTCACGGCACATGCAAACTCCATCCATGTCCGCTTTGAAAAGAGGGATTAAAAATGAAGCAGCGCGCAGCAACAATCGAACGAAAAACAAAAGAGACGGACATTTCTCTGACGATCAATCTGGATGGAACCGGGGAAAATGAGATTGCAACCGGAATTCCGTTTTTTGATCATATGCTGAATGGATTTGCCAGACATGGTCTGTTTGATCTGAAGGTGCACGTAACAGGAGATCTGGAGGTGGATTCCCATCATACGATCGAGGATACCGGCATTGTATTGGGGCAGGCAATCGCAGCAGCACTGGGAGAAAAGAAAGGAATCAAGCGTTACGGAAGCTTTCTGCTTCCGATGGACGAGACACTCGCCATGTGTGCAGTAGACTTATCCGGTCGCCCTTACCTGAATTATCAGGCAGAGTTTACAGTGGAAAAACTGGGAACTCTGGATACAGAAATGATCCGTGAATTCTTTTATGCAGTCTCTTACAGCGCAGCGATGAACCTGCATTTAAAGATCGTAGACGGAGGGAACAATCACCATATGGCAGAAGCCTTGTTCAAGGCATTTGGAAAGGCTCTGGATATGGCAACCATGGAGGAACCACGTATGAACGGGGTATGGTCTACGAAAGGCAGCTTATAAAGGAGAACAAAACGATGAGTTATAAAAGATTGATCCCCTGTATCTTTATTTACAAGGGAAAAGCAATAAAATGGTTTGATGATAAAGAAGTCGTCTCAGACGATGTGATCGGGCTTGCAAAGCAGTACTGTGACAAAGGGGCAGATGAGCTGATCGTATTCGATCTGTCCAATACGGATGACGAGCATGATGAAGCGATCGATCTGATGAAAAAAGTAAACCGTGCCATCAGTATTCCAATGGTTGCAGGCGGAAATGTACGCAGACAGGAAGACGTGAAAAAGATTCTGTACACCGGTGCAAAACGGGCAATCCTGAATTTTTCCAAACCGCTGTCGTTTGAACTGATCGAAGAAGTATCCAAACGATTTGGAAAAGAACGGATCGCAGTATCTTTAAATGATTTTGATGCTTTGTTCAAACAGCAGCATCTGATCGACAAATTCAGTTCCGAGATTATTTTCATGCATCGCCTGGATCTGCTTTCTGTGATGAATATCACAGAGATTCCGTGCGTTGTTCTGACTGATACAATGGAACAGGAAGAGATTTTAAAAATCTTAAAATGCAAGGGTGTCAAGGGCGTTTCCGGTATGCTGATCAGCGAACCTGCACTTGATATCGATGCATTCAAAAATCATTGCATTTCTGAAGGAATTCAGATGACTTCTCTGGAAAGTACGATGAGTTTTTCTGATTTCACGCTGAATACGGACGGACTTCTTCCAGTTGTTGTACAGGATTATAAGACCAACGAGGTTCTGATGATGGCCTACATGAATGAAGAAGCATTTGAGCATACACTCAAATCTGGAAAAATGACCTATTACAGCAGAAGCAGACAGTGCCGCTGGGTAAAAGGAGAAACCTCCGGACATTATCAGTATGTAAAGGCGCTGTCAGCCGACTGTGACAACGATACGTTGCTGGCCAAGGTAGAGCAGATCGGAGCGGCCTGCCATACCGGAAATCATACTTGCTTTTATCGGCAGATTGTAGGAAATGAGTACGATTCTAAAAATCCGCTTCAGGTTTTTGAATCTGTATATGCAACGATTGCAGACAGAAAGCAGCATCCGAAGGAAGGATCTTATACCAACTATCTGTTTGATAAGGGGATTGACAAGATTCTGAAAAAGGTGGGAGAAGAAGCAACAGAGATCGTGATCGCTGCCAAGAATCCGAACCCGGAAGAGATCAAATATGAGATTTCTGATTTTCTGTATCATGCCATGGTACTCATGGTGGAACGCGGTGTCACATGGGAAGATATCGTAAAAGAACTGGCAGACAGATAAGTTCTAGTTCTTAAAAAAAAGACATATGATGGGGGTAAGAAGCCCGTCATATGTCTTTTTTACAGGAGGAACCTTTATGAACGAATCAGAAGCACGCCGAAGAGAACTGCTCAGACAGACACGCAGACTTTATCATGAGACAGGCAGAAGCACGCCTGTGATTCATCCGAGATATGGAAATCTTACAACTTCTGTCACAGAGGACGATGCAGCAGAGGATCACTCTTTTTTGTTTCGTCTGGGACTTTCCATCCTTTGTTTTGCCTGTTTTGTCTGGATGGATTATGGCAAGATCGAGGTGGCAGAAGTCAACAGCGGCAGGATTTTAAATGGGATTGAGAAGCAGATTACACCGAAGGAAATGAAAGAAGAATTAATTCAGGTATGGAAAGCATTGTAGGAATGTGGTATTCTGTTACCGGAGGTTGAACTATGGCATACCAAAGAAGAAAAAGAAGATTTGACAGAAAAAAGGTCGTTCTGGTAGAACGAACGATCTGTATCCTGATTTTGCTCGCTTTGCTGGCACTTGCAGGACGGTGGATCGCAGGACAGCTGTCAAAAGAAGATTCGCAGAAAAAAAAGCAGACAAAGACGCAGACTGATAATACGGCTCAAAAGGAAGATAAAACTGAAGCGGAAAATACGCAGACTCCGGTCTATGATTTCGTATGCAGTGACGGCACCTTATCAGCAGAATTTCAGCAGACACTCTCTGATCGTGCAAAAGAAGATAAAAAAGTACAAAAGATTCTTGCAGATTCCCGCAATTATCCGGTGAGTATGCTGGAGCTTCTGGCAAAAAATGCAGAGACAACAGATTTCGTGGCAGATTATCCGGAGAAGAAAGATGAGGCACCTGCTGAATCCATCGGAGAAGTAAAAGAAGGTGAGATTCCGCTCTTGATCCAGTGGGATGAACGGTGGGGGTATATTCATTATGGAGATGGAATCATAGCGAACAGTGGATGTGGTCCGACAGCGCTTGCTATGGTAGCTGCAGGACTCACCGGAGATAACAGTATTACCCCGTATAAGATCGCATCCTATGCAGGCGCCAACGGATATTATGTGGCAGGCTCCGGAAGCAGCTGGAGTCTGATGACGGAAGCCGCTTTGAATTTTGGAGTAGCAGGAACAGAGATTGCATTGTCAGAAAGCTCTGTCACAGAAGAATTGAATGCAGGACATCCGATCATCTGCAGTATGAAGCAGGGCGATTTCACAACAGACGGACATTTTATCGTGCTGACAGGCATGGCAGACGGTAAGATTCAGGTGCATGATCCAAACAGTAAAGAACGAAGCAGCCGTACCTGGGATTATGCGACACTGGAACCACAGATTGAGAATTTGTGGAGTTTTACGAAATTATAATATTTTTTACGCAGGAGATGTAACAGCATGAAATTAAAAAACACAGTCCGGGAATTTGCAGTGATCACATTTGCCATGCTGATTGTATCGGCAGCCGTTTATTTTTTTATGGTTCCCAGTAAAATCGTCATGGGAAGTATTTCCGGTCTGGCGCTGGTATTTTCCCAGCTCACCGGGATTTCCATGTCGATCCTTACGTTCTTTCTAAATGCCATTTTGCTTGTGATCGGATTTTTGCTGATTGGGAAGGATTTTGGGGCGAAGACAATTTACACTTCGATCCTGCTTCCAATCTTTCTCTGGATCTTTGAACGATTGATTCCGGTCACAGAATCCGTTACAGGCAATCAGGTATTTGATCTTGTTACGTATACTCTGATCGTAGCGCTTGGACAGGCCATGTTGTTTCATGTCAATGCCTCTTCCGGCGGGTTAGATATTGTGGCAAAAATTCTCAATAAATTTGCACACATGGAACTTGGAAAAGCTGTCATGCTGTCCGGATTTGTAACAGCAATGACATCTATCCTGGTGTATGACGTACCGACACTCATTGTCAGTCTGCTTGGAACGTATGCAAACGGTATGGCTGTGGATTATTTTATTGATGGATTTAATAAGCGAAAACGGGTGTGCATCATTTCTGATGATTATAAGGAAATACAGAATTATATCATCCATGATCTGAAACGCGGTGCCACCCTCTATGTCGCCCAGGGCGCCTATGATGAAAAACACCGTACAGAACTTGTGACGATTCTTGCACAGCAGGAGTACCGGCTGCTTCTCAACTATCTGCACACCACAAAAAAGGACGTGTTTGTAACCGTTTCAACTGTCAATGAAGTGATCGGACAGTGGAATGCAAAGTAACAGGAAAACAAAAGCAAATCAATCCCCCACACCGAAATCGGTTTTTTCATACAGGACTTCCACAGACGGATCTTCCAGAAGGTCGGCATATTTTTGCATAAACCAGTCAACCAGTTCCTGATCCCGTTTGACGTCCGTGCTGTTGTTCGTAAACACATTGACAGTTCCCAATTCAAAATGTGTCTTTAACATCCGAATATCATAATCGATCATTTCTTTTGTCTGGCCTTTGATGCCGACCATCAGGCAGGGTGAATCAAAGTATTTGCGGACTTCTTCCGGAGAGTCAAAATCTGCATGCTTATTTAAATACTCCTCCCGGAAGGTTTTATCAAATGTTTCCACACCAATTTTAAAAGTAATGGGAATTCCCATATAATCCCGCATTTTCTGCAGATGTTTCCGGTACATCCAGTGGGATTCAAAAAACAGACAGTGGATCTGCTTTTCCGCAATAATTTCTTTGATCATTTTCAGAGTCTCTTCGGGAAGCTCAAAACAGCTTCCCGAATTGATGACTTCCAATACACCGAGTTCTCCGGTGACATGGGAGAGGACTTCCTGATTCAGAGCGTTCATTTCCTGAACATCCCGTGAATTATCCTCAATATAATCACAGAAACGGCATTTTCCCCAGGCACAGGGTCTGCCTTTTAACAGCACGATTTCCCGCGGATTTTTATTTGTAATCTTATTGTATCTTTCCATGAATATTCTCCTTACTTATTTACTGCTGCTTTAACGGAAGAAGGAAGCAGTGCCAGAAGTACGGCTGTCAGTGCCAGAACGATCGCTCTGTCTGCATAGTCGGTCAATCCCTGAACCATGCATACACTTGCAGTCAGCCCCAGACCAAGATGATGGAACAGCTGCACCAGAAGTGTAGATCCGGACGAGGTGATTCCACCGAATACGATTGCAGTAATAGAAGAGCTGACCAGCGTTCCCGGAATACTGATCATTCCGGCTCCAAACAGGATTTTTCCCAGATCTTTTCCGCCATGAGGCGGTATTTTCCGGAAAACAAAACCGGCCATACATCCGGTGATCATCTGGACCGGAAGGTAATAAAGCGCGTAAATATCAGTTGTCACGCCTCCGATCAGATTACTGACGATTCCGGGAATCATTCCATAAAAAGGCCCCATCACAGCGGCCGCAAACACCGTTCCAAAAGAATCCAGATAAATCGGAAGGCGAAGCAGCAGTGCGATCTGACCTCCGATCAGGTTGATCACCGAACAAAGGGCGAGGATACAAAGTTTATTGGTTGAAAATTTTCTCATAATACGTCTCCTTTCATGATCTGTTCCAGCATGGGCAGGCTTGTTTTGTCTGGTACACCAAGAACTCTGTCAAAAAACATCTGCATAAATGACAATGGAGATGTCCTGGTCAGAATATAGCTGTTTTTATGTCCTTTCCAGAAGTCAAATCTGTCTACAACGCTCTGTCCGATACACAGACCTTCCGTTGCAATTCTCGTACAGGCTTCCATTCCGCTGCAGAGAGTACGGTCGATAAAGTAAGCGACTGCAAGCGGATCATTGATGACACAGCCGATGATTCCTTCCTGTTTCCAGTGAAAATCAAAATAGAACCGGGTAATATTTCGGATACGTTCGCCCATCTGCGGATTCACACAACACATATATTCTAAAATGTCAGGAGTCAGGACGATTTTTCTTGTCACATCCAGTCCCACCATGTGAATCTGTTTGTCCTGTAAAACAGGCAGTTCTTCAAATGCACGATATACAATTTCTGCGGCATGCGGATCGCACCAGTAGTTGTACTCTGCGACCGGAGAGCAGTTTCCATGGCTCTGGCAGCTGCCGCCCATACTGATCAGTTCTCCAAGACCGGCAAGACTTTCAGGATCATTTTGAACCAGTCTGGCCAGGTTTGTCAGAGGTCCCAGAGCAATGATCGAAACCGGCTCCTCCTTTTGGGCAGCTTCATGCAGTGTACGGGCAAGAAAGCCCACACCATCCGTATTGATTGTTCCATCTGTGATTTCGGGGTAATGAGATTCGCCGAGACCGTCTTCCCCGTGGGTATCCATAGCATCCACATAAGGACGGACAAGCGGCAGTTCTTCTCCAAGATAAACAGGAATGTCCGGTCGGTTCATCCAGTGCAGAACTTTTTGCGCATTTGACGCGCCTTTTTTTGCCGGTACATTTCCAGAGACAACTGTGATCCCTAAAATCTCAAGTTCCGGTGATCGCAGCGCCAGCATCAGGGCGAGTGCGTCATCGATCCCGGGATCGCAGTCAATGATGACTTTTTTTGCATTCATTCTCCAATCTCCTTTACTTTTTTATTCCGTGGCAAAGACCACCTTACGAGATACTTGGTTTTTTATACTGGGAAGTTCACGAACCAGTCCAGAGGGCAAAATGCACCTCTGATTTGATAAATGCGAGGTAGAGTATAGCATACCGGAATCTGACTGTACAGAGTTTTCGGGAAAATAATTGAAAAAAATTCACGTAAAGTTCATGTTTATCCTGTATGCTATTGGAAGGAACGCATGATAAGGAGGGATTTCATGTCCAACACAACGAAACAGGCCCTGGAAGCATCTTTAAAGAAAGTAATGCTTCAAAAACCTCTGGACAAGATTACGATTTCTGATATTACATCGGATTGCGGAATCAGCAGGATGGCTTTTTATTATCACTTTAAAGATATTTACGATCTGGTTGAATGGTCCTGTCTGGAGGATGCAAAAAGAGCGCTGCAGGGGAAAAAGACCTATGATACATGGCAGGAAGGCATCCTGCAGATTTTTGAAGCAGTTTTGGAAAACAAGCCGTTTATTCTCAATGCATACCATTCTGTCAGCAGGGAACAGATTGAAAATTATCTGTTTCATCTGACCTATGATCTGCTGAAAGCAGTTGTGGAAGAGAAAACAGCCGGAATGCAGATTCGGGAGGAACAGAAAGAATTTATCGCAAATTTTTACAAATATAGTTTTGTGGGAATCATGCTGGACTGGATCAAACAGGGCATGAAGGAGGACTACAGTGAAATTGTAGACAATATGGCGCTGACGCTACATGGCAGTATTACGAATTCCGTCCAGAATTTTTTATCAAAAACCGATCCGTGATAAAAATTTTATCAAACGTCCTGATTTGTAAATTGAATTTCATGAATAAAAATCATAGTATATGGGCAGAAACAAAGATATCCGATCTGAATCGGACGACATTTCTGGAAAGGTGGTCATTACTATGGCAAAAAAACACGTTGGGATTGGAATTGCTGCGATCGCTGCAGGTGCAGGAGCTGCCACATATATGAAGAAAAAATCTCAGAAAAAGCAAAAGAAGGCACAGATGGATGCCCGGTATCAGGATTACCGGAACACAGAACGCGGAAAACAGGTGAAAAATAAAAAAGGGATCTATTATTCAAATGGAAATTATGAAGCATTTGCCAGACCGGAAAAACCGGAGGGGGTGGAAGAGAAGAGTGCTTATATCGTAGGAAGCGGGCTCGCCTCTCTTGCAGCTGCCTGCTTCCTGGTAAGAGACGGACAGATGCCGGGAGATCATATCCATATCCTGGAAGCAATGGATATTGCAGGAGGCGCATGTGACGGTATCTTCGATCCGACCAGAGGTTACGTGATGCGCGGAGGACGTGAGATGGAAAATCATTTCGAATGTCTGTGGGATCTGTTCCGCAGTATTCCGTCGCTGGAAGTGCCGAATGCATCCGTTTTGGATGAGTTTTACTGGTTGAACAAGCACGATCCGAATTACTCTCTTTGCCGGGCAACTGTCAATCGCGGAGGAGATGCCCATACAGACGGCAAATTTAATTTAAGCCAGAAGGGCTGCATGGAGATCATGAAGCTGTTCCTGACTCCGGATGAAGATCTGTATGATAAGACGATCGAGGATGTTTTTGATGAAGAAGTCTTTGACTCTACATTCTGGCTTTACTGGAGAACGATGTTTGCTTTTGAAAACTGGCACAGTGCACTGGAGATGAAGCTGTATTTCCAGAGATTCATTCATCATATTGCAGGACTGCCGGATTTCAGCGCTTTGAAATTCACAAGATACAATCAATATGAATCTCTGATTCTTCCTATGCAGAAATATCTGGAAGCAGCAGGTATTGATTTTCAGTTTCATACCGAAGTAACGAACGTCGTATTTGAGAGAAAAGACGGAAAGAAGGTAGCTTCGGCCATTGAATGCAAAGTCAATGGTGTGGAGAAAGGAATCCTTCTGACTGAGAAAGATCTGGTATTTGTGACAAACGGAAGCTGTACAGAAGGAACTGTCTACGGAGATCATCATCACGCACCGAACGGAGATGCAGAAGTCCGTACAAGCGGCTGCTGGTCACTCTGGAAAAATATTGCCAGACAGGATCCGGCCTTTGGACATCCGGAGAAGTTCTGTTCTGATATTTCAAAGACTAACTGGGAATCTGCTACGATCACAACGCTGGATGATAAGATTATTCCTTATATTACAAATATCTGCAAACGGGATCCACGCAGTGGAAACGTTGTGACCGGAGGAATTGTAAGCTGTAAAGACTCCAAGTGGCTGATGAGCTGGACGATCAACCGTCAGGGGCAGTTCAAACAGCAGGATCCGGAAAAAGTATGCGTCTGGGTTTACGGACTTTTCACGGATGTTCCTGGAGATTATATCAAAAAACCGATGAAAGACTGTACCGGAGAGGAGATTACGGCAGAATGGCTGTATCACATCGGCGTGCCGACAGATGAGATTCCGGAACTCGCAAAAAACAGTGCACTTTGTGTACCGACGATGATGCCTTATATTACAGCATTCTTTATGCCGAGAACAAAAGGAGACCGGCCGGATGTCATTCCGGATGGCTGCATCAATTTCGCATTTCTCGGACAGTTTGCAGATACGCCGAGAGATACCGTATTTACGACAGAATATTCTGTCCGCACAGCAATGGAAGCTGTTTATGGACTGCTCGGTGTAGACCGCGGGGTTCCGGAAGTGTGGGGCAGTGTGTATGATGTACGAGAACTTTTAGACAGCTCCGTTAAATTGATGGACGGAAGATCTCCGCTGGAGATTGAACTGCCGGGACCACTCAATGCATTGAAAAAACCATTGGTACGGATCGTAAAAGGAACTGTGATTGAAAAACTGCTGAGAGATCATGATATTTTAAGGGACAGTATGTTTTAAACAGCAGAAATATGCGATTCTACCGACAGTCGATTGCCAAAAATTCAGGGATTCTTTATACTGAAAACATCAAAACAATAAGGAGTGATGTTCTTCATGTATGAAATTGACAATCAAAAGTTTGGGGAATTCGTAGCAGCGCTGAGAAAAGAAAAAGGTTACACACAGAAGGAACTGGCAGAAAAACTGTTTCTTTCTGATAAGGCGATATCAAAATGGGAACGTGGTCTGGAGTTCTATGATCTGAGAGGCAAGGATTATGACGACCCACAGTGGGATAAGCTGCTTGATCAGATAACGGTGGATGAAATGGTAGAATTGATCGGATGGGGCAGATTTCAGACTGTCACTATCAATTCGATCGGAAAACTTGCCACTCTGGATACAGACGGACCTGCGGGTGTAAATTCCTTTATGACCGGCAGCTTCGGAACCGGATATTGTGCAGGAATCCTTGTGGCACAGACATGGAATGAAGATCTTGCCTATAAACTTGCACAGGGAATCAGCCAGGAGCTGCAAGACTTCGGACTCAATGGCTGGTACGGACCGTCCATGAACCTTCACAGAAGTGCTTTCGGCGGAAGAAATTTTGAATATTATTCAGAAGACAGTATTTTAAGTGCCCGTATGGAAGAAGCAGAAGTAAATGCAGCACTTGACAGCAACATTTATCCTTATCTGAAGCATTTTGCTTTTAATGAACAGGGACAAACCGGAATGCAATCTGCTGTACATGGTTAAACGAGCAGTCTGCAAGAGAACTGTATCTGAAACCATTTGAAGCATGCGTGAAAAATTCCGAAGGACGTCCGCTCGCGATCATGTCATCCTATGTCTTTGTGGGGACAGAATGGGCAGGCGGCTGTCCTGAACTGCTGAATGAGATCCTTCGTGATGAGTGGGGATTGCGCGGAATGGTACTTACGGATTACTTCGGAAACTATGGATACATGGATGCGGACCGTGCAGTGTGCGGAGGCAGTGATATTATGCTGGCAACGATCGGAAGCGAAGCGATCATGACAGATACGAAAAGTGCCACCTCTGTACAGGCAATGCGGACTGCGTGCAAAAATGTTCTCTATACCATAGTAAACAGCAATGTGTACGAAGATTATACCGGAAGTACTTCATTGGTGCAAAATTGAAAAATGAATCGAAATTAATAAAACAGAAACATTCTTTAAATAAAAGAACAACAATTTTCACTTATTATATCCATCAGATGAAAACAAGATGAGAAAGCGAGGTTTTTTTTGATGGAAAAAACAGTGTATTTAGTAACCGGAGCAGCAGGATTTTTAGGGAGTCATATATGCGATGAACTTTTGAAACGAGGCGATCATGTTCGGGCGCTGGTATTGCCGGGAGACAAATCCGTAAAATATATCCCGGAAGAGGTAGAAATTACAGAAGGTGATCTCTGCAATGCAGATTCTCTGGAAAGATTCTTTACAATTCCAAAAGGTCAGGAATCTGTTGTGATTCACTGTGCCAGTATCGTAACGATGAACGCGGACTTTAATCAAAAGCTGATAGATGTCAATGTAGGAGGTACCAAAAATGTGATCGATATCTGTTTAAAACATTCCGAATGTAAAAAAATGGTTTATGTAAGTTCTACAGGAGCAATTCCGGAACAGCCAAAGGGAACCGTAATTCGAGAAACGAACCAGTTCACTCCGATTGATAAAAGCAGACAGGTGGGATGCTACAGTCAGTCTAAAGCTCTTGCTACACAGATGGTTTTAGATGCCTGTAGAGAATGCGGCTTAAAAGCTTGCGTGGTACATCCAAGCGGAATTCTTGGCCCAAAAGATTATGCAGTCAGCGAGACAACAGGAACCGTAATCAAGATCATGAATGGAAAAATGCCGATAGCCATGGGCGGCTCTTTTAATCTCTGCGATGTACGTGATCTGGCACATGGATGTGTAAAAGCTGCGGACAAGGGCAGGATTGGCGAATGCTACATTCTTGGAAATAAAGAGGTTACACTCAAAGAAATGTGCCGGATACTTCATAAGACTAGCGGCTGTAAGACTCCGTATTTCTACGTTCCAATCAATATGGCATACAAGCTTGCCAACCGGATGGAGAAAAAAGCCAGGAAAACCGGAGAAAAACCAATGATAACAAATTTTGCAGTATATAATCTGGCAAGAAACAATCAGTTTGACTACACTAAGGCAGAACGGGAACTGGAATACCACACCAGACCATATGAAGAAACACTCCGGGATGAAGCACAATGGCTGATAGCGGAAGGATTTATTCAGAACTAAAAGGGGATGAAAATGAAATGAATAAGAGAATTTGTGTTATTACAGGTGGCGGAAGCGGTATGGGACTTGAAACTGCGATGATCATGGGAAAAACTCACTATATCATTATCTGCGGCAGAACAGCAGGAAAACTACAGCATGCTATAAAAACTCTTCAAGAGAAAGGCGTGGAGTGTGAAGCGTTTTCCTGCAATGTGGGAGATTTGTACTCAGTCAGAAAACTTGCCAATCATGCTCACGAGCTGGGCGAAGTACAGGCGGTGATTCATGCGGCAGGAATGAGCCCACATATGGGAGAAGCAGAAGATATTTTGAAGACCAATGCTCTCGGAACAATCTATATAAACACAGAATTTGCAAAGGTAATGGGAAAAGGTGGCTGCATTCTCGATGTTTCTTCCATGTCCGCATACCTGACTCCATCCATTGTGATGCCAAGAAAACTTTATAAATATGCACTGGAAGAAGTAGAACTATTTCGTAAGAAAATGAATAAACGGCTTCAAATTTTCCCGAAATCAGTCCGAACAGGTGTGGCTTATGGAATATCTAAAGATTTTGTAATCTGGTATTCAAAACAGTCAGCGCCGCAATCAAACGATTCGGAAAACCAAGAGAGATCGCATATCTGTTTTCTACTATTGTAGATGAAAGAAATGGATATCTGACTGGGCTTGACATTATTTGTGATGGTGGTGTGGTTGCATCCGGAGTATCAGCCATGAGCAGATAACCAGCTACAATCAAATATGATAAATCTTAAGAAAATATTAGTCAAATCTCCAGAAATCCGTAATGAAGCTTTGCTAAAATTTATTGCATGAGAGAGGAGACGTTACAATGCCGATGTGCGTCAGGAACAAAACATTCTGGTTATTGGAACTGTTCTAAATGGAACAGATGCGCTATAATATGATTATAAGTTCAAAAGAAAGAAGGAATTGAAAATGAAAGTTTTGATGTTAAATGGAAGCCCGCGGAAAGAAGGATGTACGTATACCGCACTTTGCCAGATTGCAGAGACTTTAAAGGAAAACGGCATCGAAAGTGAGATTTTTCAGGCAGGAAATGCGGATATTGAAAACGTAAGAGCTGCTGCTAAGAAAATGACAGAGGCAGATGCTCTGATTGTCGGTTCTCCGGTATACTGGGCATCTCCAACCGGACAGATCATTGAATTTATGGATAAGTTCTGTTCCTTTGCAGGAAAAGATATGCTGATGAAACCTGCTGCCGCCATTGCCTCCGCCAGACGTGCCGGCACAACAGCAACACTGGATGTTCTCTTAAAATATTTTTCGTTCCACCAGATGCCTATTGTTTCTTCCAACTACTGGAATATGGTTCATGGCAACACACCGGACGAAGTCCAGCAGGACAAAGAAGGACTCCAGATCATGCACATCCTCGGCAAGAACATGGCATGGCTTCTTCACTGTCTGGAAGCCGGAAAAAATGCCGGAATTTCAAAACCGGAAGCCGAAGAGAAGGTAAGGACAAACTTTATTCGTTAAATCTCTGGTTTTTCAGCACATCCCGGATGAAATACAGTCCGGGATGTGTTTTATTCTTTCTCGGAAAACACGATTTCCACCGTAAAATATTGAATGTCCTCTTTCACAGTCATGGCTGCACCAATTTCTTCTGTCATTTTTCTCACACTCTTTAAGCAATCTGATTACTTTCAATTTCCGAATGTTCCGGCTGCCTCCCAGCTTCAGCACTTCCAGATATCCGTTCAAAATCGTCAGCGGTGTACGCAGAGCATCCAGTTCTTTTCCAAGAACTCCGATTTCATCAATTCCAAGATCCAGAATCGGATGACTTAAGTCTCCGGATGCCGTGATCATGATCTCATCTCTCAAATGTGCGATTCCTCCTTCAAAAAAAGTACGGAAGGAGGGATTGTTCATGATATCTGCCATTTTCCCGGCACGATAGAGCCCATCCATACCATAGATAAAAACACTTGTGTACGAATCACAAATAGAAAAGAAGGGCTGGATTGCTTCCACTGCCACTATCATCCATCGTTTCCGGCACATTATAGTGTTTGGTTTCCTCAGTCAGCCGGTCTGAAAAATCAGAATCCATCGCCGAAAACACCCGAACCTGATAGGTGAAATAATAGAGGATCGGAAGACGGTTCTGCCATGCTACACAAAAGAACAAAATACAACATGTTCCAGTGATCAAAATAAGTAATAATAGCTGTGCCGCCATATTTTGTCTTATCCGTGTGACCAGACTCTTTACTTTAGTCACATCGATACCCCTTTCCGCAGAAAATATCTGCCCTCTATGCTTTACCAGAAGATGTAGCATTTCATACTCGATGTCTGTCAGCTCCAGGAGTTTCCCGCCTGATGTCACTTCCCGCTTTGATTCCTCAATCTGTAAATCATGATACTGCAGACTGGCTGTTCCTTTTTCCGGTACAATTTGATCAGATTCTTTTCCCCGATATACCTGATACCGGCGGATCAGTGCTTTCACCCTGCTGATCAATTCACTGTAGGAAAATGGCTTCGCAAGATAATCGTCCCCGCCGCTGGAAAATCCAAGTGTTTTATCGCTGTCCTTTGTTTTTGCACTGAACAGGTATGATATCCATCCATACCGGGCATCATAATATCCAGAATGATCAGGTCGAATCCAACCTTTTTCAAATTCTGAAGCGCCTGTTCTCCATCCTCTGCCTCTGTCACCCGAAAACCTTCTCCCGTCAGTAAAATCTGTATAATTTTCTGGATTTCGAGGTTATCGTTCACAATTAAAATATCAGCCTGTTCCATATTTGTCGTCCCTTTCTTTTCCATTTTTAAGTTGTTTGATCTGTGTACATTATAGCGAATTTAAAAAAAATACTATTTTTCTTAAGCAATCTTAAGATTTACTTTTTGATTTTTTTAAGAAAATACCAGTATCATCGTTTCCAGGAGGTAGACAGAATATGAGAACTGAAACAATTACTGTAATTATTCCATGCTTTAATGAAGAGGAGGCTCTGCCTGTATATTATCAGGCAATGCAGCCTGTTATGAAGCAAATGGAGAATATTGACTTTGAACTGTTATTTATCGACGATGGATCCACTGATCATACACTGCTGGAAATGAAGGCGCTGCATCAAAAAGATCCTCGCTGCAAATACTTTTCTTTTTCCCGTAATTTTGGAAAAGAAGCAGCCATTTATGCCGGTCTTTCCAATGCCGGCGGAGATTATGTTGCAGTCATGGATGTGGATCTGCAGGATCCGCCGGCACTGCTGCCGCAGATGTACAAAATTCTGGCAGAAGAGGAGTATGACAGCGTGGCAACCAGACGTTCTGACCGGGTCGGAGAGCCAAAGCTTCGTTCCTTTTTATCCGAAACCTTTTACAAGGTCATCAATCGGATCTCCAAGACAGAAATCGTGCGCGGTGCCAGAGATTTTCGTCTGATGAAACGAAAAATGGTAGATGCGGTTCTGAAAATGAGCGAATACAATCGATTCTCCAAGGGTATTTTTGAATGGGTAGGATTTCGCACAAAATGGATGGAATATGAAAATATCGAACGTTCTGCCGGAGAGACAAAGTGGTCTTTAAGAAAACTGTTTGTATATTCCATGGAAGGGATCACCGGATTTTCTGTGGCGCCGCTGTCACTGGCATCTGTACTGGGACTTTTGTTCTGTCTAATTTCCTTTGTCATGATCATTGTGATCATCGTACGGACATTGATCTGGGGAGACCCTGTATCCGGATGGCCTTCTCTTGCCTGCATCATCTTTATGGTAAGTGGAGTGCAGCTTTTATGTACCGGAATCGTAGGACAGTACCTGTCTAAGACATATCTGGAGACAAAACACCGGCCGATTTTTATTTTAAAGGATTCCAGCGAAGAGGAAACGAGGACACACTATGAATACGAACACTAGACACAAACAATGGGGGATCCCTTTTCTTTTGATTCTTTTCACTTTGTTTTTCTGTTGGTTATTTTGCGGGAGATATGGAGTATTCGGCTCAAAAGTAGACTGGATCAGCCAGCACAGCGTATTTCCGGATTATTTCCGACAGCAGTTTTATGACACGGGAGATTTTTTCCCGGAATTTGCAGCGGGCATCGGAGGCGGACAGAACATTTATAACTTTGCCTACTATGGACTGTACAGTCCTGTTTTTTTGTTGTCCTATCTGCTTCCTTTTGTGAAAATGAGCGATTATCTGATCGCAGCATCCTTCACCTGCCTTGCATCAGCAGTTGTATTGCTTTACTTCTGGCTCATAAAAAGAGAGTTCTCTCAGACTGTCAGCTTTCTGACTGCACTGTTGTTTTTGCTGTCAGCACCTATGATTTTTCAGTCTTACAACCAGATTATGTTTGTCAATTATATGCCGTTTCTGTGTATGGCTCTTTGGGGTGTGGATTCTTTCCTGGAAAAAGGAAAACCGCTTCTCTATTTATCCGGTGTATTTTTGATGATCATGACCAGCTTCTACTTCAGTATCGGCGGAATTCTGGTCCTGATTTTATACGGACTGCACCGATACTTTATGCTGCAGGATTCGCTTGGAAAGAAAATCCAGTTTCTTGATTTTCTCAGAGACGGAATCCGGTTTTTAGGTCCGATCCTGACCGCGATCCTTTTAAGCGCCTTCTTTTTAGTACCAACCGCAATGGCTTTGCAGGGCGGAAGAGAAGGGAAAACAACACCGACAGATCTTTCTCTTTTTATTCCTACAGTAAAATTATCCGCGATTCTTTATCATCCTTATGCAATCGGACTGACAACACTGATCCTAACCGTTTTGATCGCCGGACTTGCCTGGAAGAGAAGAGGGGAACGGATCCTAATCTGGAGCACGATCCTTATTCTGACGATTCCGTTCTTTTCTTATCTGCTCAATGGCGGACTGTACATCCGGGACAAGGTTCTGATTCCGTTTCTTCCGGTTTTATGCTATCTGATCGCCTGCTATATGCAAAAACAACAGGAAGAAGCTCGCCCGCTCTGGCGCGGACTTCTGCCTTATATTCTGACGATCATACTGATATTTACCGGAAACACAGAATCCATGCCGTCCTTCAGCCGATCCTTACTTGCTCTGGACGCCGTCATCATGGCGGGATGCTACCTGCTCTTTTATGGATTGACTCGTTTCGGAATCCGGACAAACAGAAAATCACTTCGCACCAGAAGTGTTTTGTGCCTTTTGATCCCGCCAATCCTGTTCCTTGGAATCTACGATCAGTCTTTCCAGACACAGGCAGACACGATGCTGGATTCCGGTTCTTATCAGAAAATAACGGATTATGAAACGAAAAAAGCAACCGAATTTGTCACACGAAAACAAGAGTTTTACCGCATGGAACAAATCGGTACTCTAAAAGAAGAGTTTGCCGATCTCAATCGCATCTGGAGCACCGGACAGTACAGCAGCTCTGTGTATTCTTCTGTATATAATGCAGATTATCAGGAATTTCGGACAAAGACGTTTGAACTGGAAGAGCCCTATCGGAACTTTCTAATGCAGTCTGTTTCCAGAAATCCTGTCTATCAACGGTTTATGGGCATCAAATATCTGATCACTCAGGAGGATGTTCCCGGCTATCAATGGGACTGTACAATCGGAAATACGAAAGTTCTGAAAAATGACAATGTATCACCAATTGCCTATGCAACGAACCGGCTGCTAAATAAACAGACCTATGATACATTACCGTTTCCGTACAATCAGACTACACTTTTAGATTATGCTGTGATAGAAAAAGGGGGACAAAAAGAGGCTCCGGATTCTGACAGTCTGAAGATCACATCCGGAACAATGACGCTTCCGGCTCTCCAAAAGACCGGAAACACTCTGACACAAACAGACGAAACCATAACGGCAGTATTAAAACAGACCGAGACTCTTCATTTAGATCTTGCAGACTTATTTCCGAACTGGAATGAGAACGGACAAAATGAGCAGGAGCATGTTTTATTCCTGCAATTTGATGTAAAAAACCGGGAAACATCTTCTGACGTGTTCATCACCCTGGAAAAAGAACGGAATAAATTAAGCTCCAGATCACACATTTATTATAACCACAATACAACGTTTACGTATGCGGTTCCATTGGAAAAAGGGCAGCAGCAGATCTCCCTCATCCTTGGAAAAGGAAGCTATCAGCTTTCCGATTTGCAGCTTTCTCTGGGAATCTGGCAGGACCCGGCTTCAAACGAAACACTATACCAGTCTGAATTTCACGCGGATAAAAATGCTTCCAAAGGAAATCAGCTCAAGGGAACGATCCAGGTTCATCAAAAAAGTTATTTTATCACAACCATTCCTTATGACTCTCATTTTGAAGTCCTGGTGGATGGTAAGAAAGTATCTTATGAAAAAGTAAATACTGCATTCCTCGGCTTTCCGCTGAAACAGGGAAAACACAAAATCCAAATTTCCTACCATGCACCAGGCGCTGCTGTCGGAAAATTCCTGTCATTTGCAGGAATTTTAATCTGTCTGTTTCATCTCATTTCCGGCTTTCAGCATTCGAAACAGACGTCTCGCCGCATTGAGGTATAATTCCTCGGCCTGTTCCAGTGCCGCATGCAGTTCCATTGGGGCATTAACTGTAGTTAGAATCGAATCGATTCCTGAATCGTAGATTCTTTCTGCTCCCTGTCCCATGGAGCCAACAATGGCCACTGCCGGAATCCCGTACTTTTTACTGTGCATCCCGACACCATGCAGTACTTTTCCAAACGCAGACTGCCAGTCTGTGCGCCCTTCTCCCGTGACCACAAGAGATACACCCTGAAGCCTGCTGTCAAAATCAACCAGATCCAGAACCGTTTCAATCCCGGATTTCAGTACCGCATTTAAAAAGATCACCAGTGCGGCACCTAGACCTCCGGCTGCACCTGCTCCCGGAATTTCATTGACATCCACCCCAAACTCCCTCAAAAGAACATCCCGGTAATGTAGCATTCCATCTTCCAACTCGGCTAAAATCTCCGGGGTTCCTCCTTTTTGCGGACCGAATGTATAGGTCGCCCCATTTTCCCCACAGAGCGGATTATTGACATCACACATGACTGTAAATTTTGTCTTTGCAACTCTTGGATCAAGACCGGAAACATCAATTTCAGAAATTTTACTCAGATTTTCCCCGCATCCCTGCAAGATCTCGCCATTTTCGTCCAAAAAACGAACTCCTAGAGCACACATACATCCCATTCCTCCGTCATTCGTCGCAGATCCTCCGATTGCGATCGAAATATCCCGAAATCCACGATTCAATGCATCCAGGATCATTTCTCCGGTTCCATATGTAGTTGTTTTTCTAGGATCTCGCTCCAGTTCCGTCAACAGTGGAAGACCGGATGCAGCCGCCATTTCCATGACCGCACGTTCTTCATCCAGTTTTCCGTAAAAGCAGTCTGTTTTTTTCCAGAGAGGCCCGCACACCACAAGTGGAATCCGCTGCCCCTGAACTGCAGACAATACAGCATCCGTTGTACCTTCTCCTCCGTCTGCAGTCTCAATACTGGTACAGATACAATCCGGAAAGGATTCTTTTGCCGCTGTCGTAAGCAGTTCTGCAATACGCGCAGAAGATAACGTTCCTTTAAAAGAATCTGATGCAAATAAAAATTTCATAGTGATAAGCCTCCCTTTCCATATGTATTTTTCTTAGTGAAGGAAGAGTGAAAGTACAAAGATTTCAACCATACCGGAAATACCAAGCACAAGCGTTGCCATTGTCTGTGTTTTGTATCCTTTTTCCGGAGTCATTGCGCCAAAATTTGTAACGACCCAGAAATAGGAATCGTTTGCATGAGAAACTGTCATAGCGCCAGCGCCGATTGCCATCACTGCAAGTGTTGCCCGAATTGGAGAATCCAGTCCAAGTACAGGCAAGATTGGCGCTACAATCCCTGCGGTTGTAGTCAATGCAACAGTCGAAGAACCCTGTGCACTCTTTAAGATTGCTGCTAGAATAAACGGGAAGAAAATACCAATCGTCTCAAGCAAATCAGCATTTTGTGTAATGTATTCAATCATACTTGTAGAAGCAATGACTTTTCCAAGAACACCACCTGCTGCCGTTACAAACAAAATAGGTCCTACTGTTTTTAATGTTTCGTTTGTCAGATTATAAAATTTGTCAATCCGCTGTGCCCCAACAAGCTGGATTACTCCCAAAATCGTACCAACGGCAAGTGCAATGATCGGCGTTCCTAAAAACTGCAAGATATCATTTGCAGCCCCGGACCAGCCTGCCATAGATGCGATGGAACTTGCAGCCATTAACAAAATCGGTACCAGGATCGGTGCAAGTGCAACAAATCCATTTGGAAGTTTTCCGTATTCGGCAACCAGCTCTTCATAAGATTTTTTCACGTCATTGCAGTTTGCTTCGTCGTCTGCTTTTACTTTTTTACCGATGTATTTTGCAAAGAAATATCCCGCAATCAATGGAAGTACGGAACAAAATGCACCAATTCCCATCACCATCAGTAGATTGTCTCCGATTCCAAGGGTTGATGCGGCAGCAATCGGTCCTGGTGTCGGCGGAATAAATACATGTGAGACATACAGGCCGCAAGAAAGTGCAACTGACATTGCAACAGACGATACGCCTGTTCGGTTTACCAATGCTTTTCGGATTGGATTCAAAATAACAAATCCAGAATCACAGAATACCGGAATGGAAACAACCCATCCCATCAGTTCCATAGCCAGTTCCGGGTGATTTTTTCCAACCAGATGAATGACCATATCTGCAAGCTTCAGTGCTGCACCTGTTTCCTCCAGAATACTTCCAATCAGTGCTCCAAGAATGATCACAATACCGATGCTGGTAAATGTACCCGAAAATCCGGCCCCAATCACGGTCGCTAACCCACTGGTAACGGTTCCGTCCGTTGCCGTCTGATCCACCAGCGGAATTCCTGCAACCAATCCCAGAATCAAAGAAACACCCATAATAGATAAGAACGGATGAATCTTAAATTTGGAAATAGCTACAATCATAACTACAATTGCAATAATAAAAGCGATGATGAGTGGTAATCCTGTCATAATAAAGCCCCCTTTGTTTTTTTGCTTTTATTTAATTGTATTCATTGTAGCAGAAGATTTTCTAAAAATTCAGAAGAAGCTGACCAAAACTTCTTTTATATTTTGTGTCCCGCACACAAAACACACGTTCTATTGATTTAGATATAGATACAAACTGATCAGCATCCATGTATCTGACATCGAACGCTGGTGATCCACGCGCAGAATATCCCGGATTTTATTGTAACGATAAGTAAATGTATTCTTATGCATAAAACACTGTTTTGCTGCATTCTGGATGTTAAAATTATTTTCGATCAGGCTGCCTGTAATTTCGATATAATTTTTCTGAAATTCATCTGTCAGTTCCTTTGCAAACACATTAAATATCTGCTGCAGTTCCTGACGTGGAATACAAGACATCAGATATTCCCCGGTAAAATCATAAAAATAAAAGGCCTGATGCTCTCCCGACGCATGTCTTTCCAACCATTTACAGTGCTGGTACGCATAATAATACTGCGAAAAACTGGTCTGAAATGTTCCTATATAAAACGTGCACACAATCCCTTCTTCACGCATCCATTTTAGCGTACTTTTCAAATAGTCTGCCAGTAAAAACTTATAATCAGAAAATAGGTGTTCCTCTTTCAATGTTTTGAAGATTAGAATATAACGATCTTCGATTTTGAAACTGATGTCTTGTGTCAGATGTTCCGGACTATTTTTTATGGACGATAAAAAGGCATTCTGATGTAGAGGCGACTGCAGGTGACAAAGAATCGGAATCCGAACCAAATCCTCCCTGTAATTCAATTCAGATGCCAGTTTCTGAATATCCTGTGGAGCGCGATATTGCTTTTGCGTCAACATCTCCATGAAACGGTCCTTCCTTGTCTGTCTTCGAAAGGCCTGCATTTTCTGATTTTCATATTTGATCAGCGTTTCTATCGCCATCTTGATAATGAGTGCGATCGGTCGTATCTCCTCTGGATTTCCCGTCACGCCTACCACGCCTTCCCGTTTTCCCTCAATCTCGATTACCATATTGATCCCGCTTAATACTCCCGGGTATTCATTGTCATTTTCAGTGACCATGATATCCGTTGTTCCATGCACGATCTGCCATGCAACTTCGTGAAATTTCCCGATTCGCTCCGGATTACGGCTCGCAATGATCACACCCTGTTCATTCATAATATTGACATTATAACTGGTGTATTTTGTAACCTGTTCGATTAGTTTTTCCGCCAGTGAATTCTCCAGCATCCTATCCCCCTGCCTTTCCATTATTTCTTAAATTGTAACAAGATTCCTGGGAAACTTCCAGTTTTTCAATCCGTATTTTTTTGATTGACACCCGTTCTGTCCTCATTTTATAATGAGAAAAATACAGTCTCCATTTTGTATTTTAGATGTTATCCAAAGCCTTTTTCATCTTGATTGAAATGGAAGGAGAAAAGAAATGTCAAGTGTATATGACAGAACCGATATTTATGATTTATTAGAAGATCAAACACACTGGAGTGCCTATAAAACACATTGGAAAACATTGTTACAGGGAAAGAATATTCATTCTTTTTTAGACGTTAGTATTGGATCAGGAAGTGTAACGTTGCCATTATGTGAGTTGGGTGTTCAACTGGCAGGTTCTGATTTGAGCAAAGAAATGATAAGAAAATGCAAAGAAAAAGCTTCTACGGCAGGATATGAGATTGAATTAAAGTGTTGTGATTTTAGGAAGCTTTCTTGTTGGGAAGATAAACAATTTGACTGTGTTGCCAGTACGGGAAATTCATTGCCACATGTAAATAATGATGATGTGCTTACAGCTTTAGAGCAAATGAATTCGTTGGTTAAAAAAGGCGGATATTTATATCTGGATACTAGAAATTGGGAAAAATTTTCGAACGAAAAAAAGAGATTTTATCTGTATAATCCCGTTTTTGTAAAGGAATGTAGAGTCAATTTGGTTCAAGTGTGGGATTATAATTCTGAAAACACTATAACTTTTAATCTTTTATATACATTTGAAAAAGAAAATCAAATAGTTCAAAGAGAAATATTTGAAGAAAAATATTATCCAATCAAGAAAGAGTTCATTCTAAGTAAACTGAAGATGATGGGTTATACGAATATTTCTGTTCATTGTTTTCCATCATATTTCAAAATGCCAGAATTTGAACTGGTTGACTGGTACTGTATTATGGCAAAAAAGAATGATTAAAATTACAGTCTTGTGTGGTAGAAATATTTTGAATAAAGCTTGGAAGCATTTTCTATCCAGAAGGATATAGTGTATGAAAAGTTGAATCTAAAAGAAGTCCATGAAAAAGAGTATGATGGAACAGGTATTGGTATTGCTGTCATTGATAGTCCATTGCTTGTTGACCATACAGAAATCAAAGATAACCTGAAATTCTATCAATCTTACTCCGATGAAAACCAGATCGCCGGTATACACGGTGTGGCAATGGCATCCATTGCAGTCGGAGAGAATGTAGGCGTTGCTCCCAATGCAGATCTTTATTTTATAGATGATCCCCGACCAGATCGTGAGGAAGAATTAGATTTCACCTATATTGCTGAAGATATTTTAAGTATCATAGAGCTGAATCAGTCATTGGAACATAAAATCCGGGTTATTTCGATTTCTACCGGCTATTCAAATTCATATATAAACGGCAACGGCAAAAGAGTAAAAGGTGACGTGGAATTAAACAACGCTATTCGAAAAGCAAGAGAAAACAATATCGAAGTATTATGTCTGATTCCCCAAAATAAAATAAACAAATTCCAGAGTCTGACAAGAATCTCCTATACAGATGTAACCGACTTCAATAATTATATGCCCTATGATTCTGCCACAACACCTTTTGGAAACGTGTATGTTCCAACCGCTAAAAGTACACATGCATCTAATTGCGGAGAAGAGAATTATACCTATAGCTGTTGGGGCGGAATGAGTTCCATCGTACCTTATGTTGCAGGTATGTACGCTCTGGCATGTCAGGCAGATGATTCGATCACTTTCGATGAATTTTACAAGCTGGCCAGTGAAACAGCCTATCGTTCAGAGTGTACTTTTGCAACGTACGGAATGCAGGAGTATCGGATCATCAATCCTGGCGGGATTATAGAAGAACTGACTGAGAATTATGAGAAAAGTTAGGTATAGGCTTTTGTGCGGATCTTTGTTATAATATAGCCAGCAGAGAAGGAGCGTGAATAACATGGGTGAAGAAAAGAAACGCCTTCCGGTAGGATTGGAAAATTTTGAGCAGATTATAAAAGATAACTATAAATGAGCAAATATCAAATTTTGCACAAAGTTATCCTGCTAACTCCATAACAGCTTCAATTGAAGCACCACTTTTGATAAACCGGTACAGATTTGTGAGCTGTTCCTGCTTTAGCTGTTTCTGTAAAAAAGCATAACCTTCTTCAAAAGCACAATAGCTTCCAGAATGCATGCAACACAAAAAATGAACCAGCGACATAATCAACCAATATCTTTGGATTCCCTGACGGGAGCGGAGCTGATATTTATCCAGTGCCAGTTTACTTTTGCTTTGACGGAAAAATAATTCGATCGGCCACCGTTTGATATAAGTCTCCAGTATCTCCAGAGTTGACAGACTGACATCCGTAGAGAGAAACAACCGCAGTGCTTTGGGATTCCCAAACGCATCCTTCGGATAGCTGATGATAACAGTTGCATTGGGAATGCCATTTAGCTCCCCTTCATAGCGGTACACATAGAATTGACGGCCGCCAACGGTCACGAGGCTGACTCCCGGATCTGTTTTCCGCAAATGAAGGGCAAACAAACTGGCTTTCTGACGGATTCCCCATGGATAGAGAATACGGTTGGTCTTTAACGCACCTATCGTATAAAAACCTTTCCGTATAAAGCTGTCCATTACCTTTGAAGAAGTATACCAGCTGTCACAAAGAAAATAGGAAACTACCGGTGCAATGGGAAGCTCTTCTGCAATCTCTTTTACGATCTGAATCTTGGATTTTGATTTATCGTACAGTATGACTGCATAATTCAGGGTAATCCCATTGCAGGAAAGCATGACAGAAACAACCTGATGCCCGTAATCCTGACGGCCTTTTAAATGTGATTGGTGAAAATACGCTGCTTCGATTGGATGTAGAGCCTGTGACGAAGGCCGGGTATGTGAAGCAATGGTATCATCCACAATACAGTAAACAGGCTGTCCGGAACGCTGAGCTTCCCTGTAAATAATATGGAGGATGCTCCTTTTGAGGGTATCCTGTAAAGCAATGTCATCCCATTTGCCATGATTCAGAAAATAAGCCGTGGTAGTCCTGTGACAATGGCTTACTTCTTGGAAATCCACAGTTTTCCCGCGGTATCCCCGGAGAAAAACGGAAAGGATAATGGCCATCAAATGGTTCAGATACACATCAGATAAAAATAATCCGAGATTTAATGTCTTAAAGTAATTGTAAATATGGTTGGAATGATGTATACTGTTTGCAATGGACACCCCCTTGTTTGAGTGAGTATGTTGTTTGTTGATACTTCAATTATACATTATTCATCAGAGGGTGTCCTTATTTTGTGCAATATTTTGGATTTGCTCATTTATAGAAGATAACTATTATTATGTTGATAAAACAGGATTGATTTCTGAACTACTCCGTAATGGTGGAATGGTAAATCTCTTTACCAGACCAAGGCGCTTTGGAAAAACTTTAAATATGAGTATGCTGGAGTACTTTTTTTCCATAGAGGGAGATAAAAGTATTTTTGATGGTTTGGAAATTTTAAAAAATCCGAAGCTGTGCGACGAATATATGGGAAAATATCCTGTGATCTCTGTTTCCCTGAAAGGAATCAATGCGGCTGCTTATGAAGGCGCTTTTGATTTTGCTGTGCAGATTATGCAGAGAGCGGCAGAAGCGTTTCAGTTTCTTTGCGATAGTGAATGCTTGAGCGAACATGATAAAGAGGCTTACAAAAAGCTTTTGGACAGTAACATGAGTGAGGCTGTTTTTTGCGGCGGACTAAGAAGGCTGTCGGAATTGCTGAAGAAGCATTACGGCACAAAAGTGATCCTGCTGATTGATGAGTATGACGTTCCGTTGGCAAAAGCCTTTGCAAATGGATACTATGACCAGATGGTATTTCTGATCCGCAATCTGTTGGAACAGGCGTTAAAAACAAATAGCAGTCTGAAGCTTGCAGTGCTGACCGGATGTATGCGTATCTCGAAAGAAAGTATCTTTACAGGACTTAATAATTTTACAACCTTTACGATCGCAGATGTCGATTTTGATGAATATTTTGGATTTACAAATCAGGAGGTACGTGGACGTATATTGTCCATGGGATGTAGTTTCCTATCTTCGAAGTCTGCGTACAAACAGAGAAGCAATTCCTCAGAATTACTGGATCACTACAAGTAGCAATGCAGAAGTGAAGGAATTTATCCGGCAGTCAAAAAATCTGACCACAAAGAGGGAGATTGAGCGTTTGATGGCCGGGGAGAGTATCACAAAAACCATTCATCCGGAACTGACTTATAAGGAAATGTATGAGTCCATTGAGAATATCTGGAGTGTACTGTTTGCAACCGGGTATTTAACGCAGTCCGGTCAGGTGGATGCGAGAAAGTTTAAGCTGCGGATCCCCAATTTGGAAATTCGGGATATTTTTAAAACCCAGATTATGGAATATTTCAAAGAAAGTGTTGCAAAAGACGGGGATATGCTTGGCAGATTTTGTGAGGCACTGAAAAACGGAGAGGAAAAGAAGGTTGTAGTAAAAGTAGAACAGGGAAACTTTTTCTATCTGTATCTTCAAAAAAGAACAGGAAAAAACCTTATACCTGGAAATGACCTGAATTTTGCAGGGTTGTTTTCCAAAAAGGATAGCAGTCTGTATGATGTGGATGAGAAATTGACAGCAATGCTCGGACTCCCAGAAGAAATGGGGTTTCCGAATAGAGCCGATATCAGAAAAGAAGCAGAAAGATGTATCAGTCAAAAAGCGGAAGAAATGTTAAGTGCATCCTGGCAGGACTTTCTATACCAATCTGGATGTGATACAAAGAGCCTGCTTCCAATGGTAAGGCGCAGTGAAATCAGAGAACGCGCAGAGCGTTATTACCTACAGAATGGAAGTCTTGCGGACATTCACTTCATACCACAAATTTCTCTGGAGGCTTCCTTTTCGGATGCTATATATTTATTGTTTTTAGAATATAGAGAACAGGCAGCAGAGAAGATTGCAAGGCAGTGGATCAAGCGAAATATACCGTATATTTCACAGCAGAGAATTTTGTATGGTTGTGTGCGGGACGAATTCCGGGAAATCTTGGACACGCCAAATGACCGGATTCATAAAATTAAACATTTGATACAAGCGCTGAATGAAACCCGTCACAAGGCAGTACAGGTAATTCTTTGCCGTAAAAAGAAAGTTATTCAAGTGAATATGTCGGTGGAGGAGCTTTGTAACCCTAAAGGGTATTATTCCATCCGAGGGTGTTCCCAAAAGGATAGAGCGACATTGGAGCGAATGTTTGGGAAAACGGCTGAGTTTCGGATTGAAGACATACAGAGTGTGTCATATGGTGGAATAGTTCTTTATGAAAACGTCGCAAGCAGGAATGCGGCATAAACAATAGAAATAGGAGGAAACGAATCAATGAAAAATTATCAATACTTGAATCTGGAACAGAAAATGTTAAGAATCAGACGAAAAATGCCGACTCTTTTAAAAAGATTTTACAATGATGAGGCTGATTATGATTTTGCTACGCTGGATGATATTTATGAAGCCATGACACCGGCATTAAATAAATATGGAGTTAATTTCGATATTGTGCGAGAAATCCCGACACAGTATGATGAGTCAGGGCATCAGACCTATCTGGTACTGGATAAAGATGATTACTGGAGATATGAGGCAGATGTAGAACTTTGCTGGACAAATGCAGACCGGCCGGAAGAATGCAGGCATGTGACGATCCATATCACCGGAACAAATGAGATCCCAGATAAGGCGCATGGAACGGCATTGACTTATGGCTTGAAATATTATTTCCGCAATAAATTCTGTATCCGTCAGGTGGGAAGTGAGCAGGAAGATCCGGATTATGCTGAGCATGATGGAAAGCAGAGTTCCAACACGAAAAATAATCCGACAAGGCAGGTACATGGAAAAGAAAAAGCAGTAGAGAAGAGTACCGAGCGGGCAGAAGGTAAGCAAACTTCCAGCGGAGAAGGGAAAAAGTCAGTTGTTTCTTCTAAAAAAAGTCAGAAACTGAAACCGCTGTTAGGTAATGCACCGATTGTCAAAGACTGCGAACAGTTGGAAATGAAATCAGATGCAGAATCACGCCCACAGGAAAAAGCAGAAAAGCATTCGGAAAATAAACCGAGCTTTGATGGAAAAGATGAAACGATCAAACCGAAAACGGAAGAAAAACCGGAATCAGAAGAAGCATCATCGGTAGAAAAAGAAGAAAATACGGATGGATTCATCCCGGTAAATGCAGAAGAAGTTCCATTTGAAGAAGATGCTGATTTTATGGAAGAACTTCAGGAGGAACTGGAAGATGACACATCGGATTCAGAAGTAGAAGCAGCGAAGAAATTCGTGTGTGACTTTGGCGTGTTCAAAGGAAAAACGATGGAACAGGTTCTGGAATCCGGAGTGAAAGGCACAGAAACCATGAAATGGATCGTAAATAAGTATAAGGGTCCGAATAAAGAGTTAGTAAAAGCGGCAAAAACACTTCTGGATTATCAAAGTGAATCGGAAGAGCTTAGGGCTGCATAACAGTTGCATGAACATGGTTCCTTTGTAGGGACCATGTTCTTTTGGGGAAAAGAATATGACACCATTTACAATTACAGATGTAGGAACGATTTTAGGAATTGAGAGACTTCCTGGTGGTGATGAGGCTTCGTATAATGTGGTCTGTCCGTTTTGCGGAGACAGAAGAGGAAAATGCAATTTTGTCGTATATAAAGAAGGTGAAATGGCGAATATCTATCATTGTTTTCATTGTGATGCGGCGGGAAATATGCTGACGTTATATGCGGATTTGACTGGATTATATGGGACAGAACGTTATAAAGAAGCATACCATGAGATCCAAAGGACACTGCATTTTGGTGTAAGAGAACAGATTGCAAAGAAACTGGAAATCCATCGTCAGAAAAAGAAACAGAAAGAATCCCAGGTAAAACCTGCAGATTATGAGAGGCGGGATCATACGTATCGGGAACTTATAACTTTGTTGAGATTGCTGCCACGACATAAGCAGGATTTATTGAAGAGGGGACTTACCCAACAGGAAATTGTAAATATGGAAAATGCAGGTTATAAAAGCACCAGTCCTGAAGAATCTGTTGCGATAGCGAGAAAACTGATCAAACGGGGATGTAGACTGGAAGGAGTACCGGGGTTCTTTGTGAATTATCAAGAAGATTGGGAAATTGCATTTTATGAAAAGAATCAAGGGTACCTTTGTCCGGTGTGGACCGATGAAGGATTGCTTGTTGCATTTCAGATTCGTTTGGATAATCCTTTTCAGAAACGGAAATATGTATGGCTCAGCAGCGCTAAGATGGAAAAAGGTTGTTCCCCCGGAAGTCCGGTAAGCCTTTCCGGTACTTTGAAATCTCCTGTAGTTTATGTGACAGAGGGTGTTTTAAAAGCCGAAGCAGCTTCTCAGAGAACCGGGCAGCCATATCTTGGAAATCCAGGCGTATCCAATTACAAGGAACTGGAATTGTCACTGAACCGATTAAAAGAACAAGGAGTAAAAGTGGTCATTGAAGCAAATGATATGGATAAATGTATGCGGTTAGACTGTGACCATGCTTACAAAGAAATTTGTGAAAAATGTAAAGACAGTAATGGAGAATGTCCGAAAAAGAGGGAAAAACGAAATCATATTCGGAAAGGCTGCCTGAAACTCTATGAGATTTGTGAAAAGCTGGATTTAATCTGTAAACGTGCGGTTTGGGATACGGATGACGAAGGTTACTGGCAGGAAAATTACAAAGGCATTGATGACTGGGAATTACGGGAATTATGAGTAAAGTTAGGTATAGGCTTTTGTGCGGATCTTTGTTATAATATAACCAACAGAGAAGGAGTGTGAATAACATGGGTGAAGAAAAAAAACGCCTTCCGGTGGGATTGGAAAATTTTGAGCAGATTATTAACGATAACTATTATTATGTGGATAAGACGGGGCTGATTTCAGAACTGATCCGTAACGGTGGAATGGTAAATCTTTTTACCAGACCAAGACGTTTCGGGAAAACCTTAAATATGAGTATGCTGGAACACTTTTTTTCCATAGAGAGAGACCAGAGTATCTATGATGGATTGGAAATTTCAAAAGATACAAAACTGTGTGAAGAGTATATGGGGAAATATCCGGTTATTTCAATTTCCCTGAAAGGAATCAATGCAGCCACTTATGAGGATGCATTTGATTTTGCGGTTCGAATCATGAAAAAAGTAGCCCGTAATGTTCAGTTTCTTTTGGGGAGTGACGCCTTAAGTGATTATGACAAGTTAGAATATAAGGAACTTTTGAATAATAATATGAGTGAGGCTGCATTTTGTGGTGGATTGAAAATATTATCGGAATTATTGGAGAAACATTACGGAACAAAAGTAGTTCTTTTGATTGATGAGTATGATGTTCCATTAGCAAAAGCATTTGAAAACGGGTATTATGATCAGATGATCTTTTTAATCCGTAGTTTATTGGAACAGGCATTGAAAACGAATGACAGCCTGAAATTTGCAGTGATGACAGGATGCATGCGTATTTCAAAAGAAAGTATCTTTACGGGACTTAATAACCTGAAAGTATTGTCCATTACAGATGAACGGTATGATGAATATTTCGGTTTTACAGATACGGAAGTAAGAGAAATGCTGAAGTATTATGAAATCGAGGATCATTATGAAGAAGTAAAGAACTGGTATGACGGGTATCAGTTTGGCGGCGTAGAAGTGTACTGCCCCTGGGATGTATTGAATTACTGTGATAAATTAAAAGACCATGCGGATTCTTTTCCGGAAAATTATTGGATCAACACCAGCAGTAATGATGCCGTCAAGAAATTCATTCAAATGTCCGGTAATTTTAAAACCAAGCGTGAGATTGAAACTTTGCTCGCCGGAGAGGAAATTATAAAAGAGATTCATCAGGAGCTTGTCTATCCGGAAATGTATCAGTCGGTAGAGAACGTCTGGAGCCTGTTGTTTATGACGGGATATTTGACACAGCGTGGAAGAGTTGATGCAAAACGGTATAAACTTGCGATACCGAATCTGGAAATCCGGGATATTTTTGAAACACAGATCATGGAATACTTTAAAGAGAGCGTTGCAAAGGACGGCGATACATTAAGCCGATTCTGTGATGCCCTGAAAAACGGTGAGGAAACGAAGGTAGGAGAAATTTTTGAAAGCTACCTGAAAAAGACCATCAGTATCCGGGATACGTTTGTGAAAAAAGCAAGTAAGGAGAACTTTTATCATGGGATACTGCTTGGAATCCTGGGTGTGAAGGAAGAATGGTATGTATCGTCCAATCAGGAAAGCGGTGAAGGATACAGCGATATCCTCGTTGAAACCGAAAACAGTGAAACGGTTATCCTTATCGAAGTTAAGTATGCCAATGACGGAAATCTTGATCAGGCTTGTGAACGGGCACTACAGCAGATAGAGGAAAAGAAATATGATGAAGAACTCCGGGAGAACGGAGTGGATAAAATTTTAAAATACGGGATTGCGTGTTATATGAAACGATGCAAAGTAAAACTGGCAGATTCATGATACGTCCCAAAACAATCAGGCCATGAAAAAGCGGAACTGTAAGAGTGCAGTTCCGTTTTTTTATGGCCTGATTTATGAGCCAGAGGAAAGGAGATGAAGCATATGCACATACGGGAACGCCCTACATAAGATTCGGGGAAATAAGAATACACAATCACACTCAAAAACCAACAGGAAAGGAGCGTTGCAATTGAAACATAGAAAACACAGATGGCTGGCGGGAACGCTGGCTTTTCTTTTATCCTGTTCTGCACTTATTCCGTCTGAGAATGCCGTATTTGCGGCATCAAAAGGCAGAATAGCAGAATCGGAGACAAATGTAATAAAGGAGGAAAAAGGCGATGAGAATGAGAAACAGATCACCGCCGAAACTTTGACGATTGAGCAGGGGGAATCATTTGAAATCGAAAAAGATTTTACGGGGCTTGCCTTGAAAAAAGGTGAAAAAGCTGTATTCATGGATGTTGTCAGCGAAGATGGACAGGGATTTTTTGCAGACCGCCCTGGTACATACCTTGCAACTTATCTTGTTACACCGGAAAAAGGAACGTGTTATGAACTGACAAGAAAAATTGTAGTCAGACCTCGTGAAGCAGAGAATAAAAGAGCAGACCGTAATCAGAAAAGTTCAAAAGAGGATACAGAGGAAAGTGATCCTGTCCCGGAACCTGTACTGACAGAAGCACCGGAAGTGCCGGAGAATGCGGAGAACTTAAAGCTGGATGTATCTGCGGAGAATGCATCTTTTTTATCGGTAGTACCAGAAACCATGACAGAAAACCGATCTGTCAATGTGAATCTGGTCGTAGGAGAAAGACTTCCGTATCCATCTAATTTAGGAAACTATTCTACCACTTATTTTACGGTGAATGGGCATGTGGCATATTGTCTGGAGTCTGCAAAATCTTCGCCACCGTCTAGTGATTATGTGGCAAATATCTTTGAAAGTAACCTGGCTTTGCAGAAAGTTCTTTATTATGGATACGGAGGACCTGGAGATATTACTGGCAGTTATATGCCGAGTTTTGACTGGAAATTGAAATATATCTTTACACATATTGCAGCTTCTTATGCGTATTGCGGCACAGATGGATTTTACGGGTGTACTTTTGAAAGCGTCAAGGCTTCAGGATTATGGGATTACATTCAGTATCTAAATGGGCTGGAAGCGCCACCTAAAGCAGCCATTGATCTTACCCCAACTTCGACAAAAGCATACGAAAGCAATGAGTGCAGCGGACAGAAGAATTTCGGCTGCAGGGAGATCATCGGAATTATATTACATTGAATCTGCCGGAAAATGTAACGTATCATAGCGGTGGAATTGGTACAGGAGGAGACAACTTATATCAATGACAGACCAAAGGTAAAGGTCCAGGCAGTAAAGAAATCGGAAAATGACAAAGTGACTTTAGAGGGGACTGTATTCGGTCTGTATGCAGGTGAAGACATTATCAATGCAGAAGGAAAAGTAGTGGTAAAAAAGGATACCCTGATTGACAAGGTCACTTCTGATAAAGAGGGAGCTGCGGCTTTTCATTCAGATATTCCTATCAATTTCCGCTATTATTTGAAAGAGATTCAGGCTCCGGAATCTTATTATATGAGTTCTGACAGGTATGACTTCCTGTTTGAGTATGAGAATGATAAAACTTATACATATGAATTTTCGCATACGTTTTCCAATAAAGAGGTTCGAGGGGAAATCCATGTGTTTAAGATTGATAAAGATGCGGAAGAATATATCAGCCAGGGAAATGCAGACTTAGATGGTGCAGTTTACGGGCTCTATGCAGCAGAGGATATCAAACATCCGAATGGGAAGTCAGAAGACGTCCATAAAAAAGATGATCTGGTTGCGCAGGGCGTGATCAAAGATGGAAAAGTTGATTTTACGAATCTGTATCTGGGAAATTATTACGTAAAAGAAATCTCACCTGGAGAGGGCTATCTTTTGGATGAAACTGCCTATCCAGTGGAAGTTGGTTATGAAGGACAGGATGTTGCAATCGTGCATCGGAATGTGACGGTGAAAGAAACGGTAAAAAAACAGGCATTTGAACTGATCAAGATTTCAGAGGATGGAAACCAGACAGAAATAGAGCTTTTGAAAGGTGCTGGGTTTAAAGTATTTCTGATCCAGAATCTGAAAGGTGTAAAAGATGGAAGTCTGAAACCATCGGAAGGAAATGCTTTCAAAGCAGAGGATTTTATCGGCTATGACTATTCAGAAGATGAAACGGCACATTATTACGAGAATGGTAAGAAAGTTTCGGTGGAAGAACTGTTTACGGACAAGAAAGGATTTGTACGTTCTCCAGAACTTCCATATGGAAAATATGTGGTTTTTGAATCTACAACTCCAGAAAATCTCCAGACCATCAATCCATTCCTTGTAACCATTACCGAAGATAGCAGGGAACCGCAGCCATGGCGTGTTTTTGATGATAGACCGATCCAGTTTTTCCTTAAGATTATCAAGGAAGATGCACAGACACATCTTCCGGTATTAAATAATCACGCACAATATAAAATCTATGATGTGAAAAAGAAAGAATATGTGACAATGAAGGTGCGCTATCCGGAAGAAAAGGAACTGGATGTATTTGAAACGAATGACGAAGGTTATCTTATGACACCGGAGCAGTTAAAGATGGGAACTTACCGCATAGAAGAAGTAAAAGCTCCTGATTTATATGTACAGCCAGGGTATGAAATGGCGTTGAAAGACGGAGAGAGCGATATTCCATTAAACCAGTTGTCACAGACAGGCGCTTATGAAGATGCAAAACGTGATTCCATTACGATCACTGTGAATTCCGAAACAGCTTATGAAGTAGAGGAAGAAACTGGAAAATATATTGTCGTAGTACGCCAGCAAAACGATGAAGCGGTAGGAAGTCTGACAATCAAGAAAACAGGGGAAGTTCTTGTGGGTGCTAAGAATGTGGAAGATTCCCTTCTTACAAAAATGAAAAATGGCATCGCAGGCACAATAAATTCTATCAGTGAATTTTTCGGCAAAGAGGAAGTCATAGAAGAAGACAGCGGTTATATGTTCCAATATGAGAAGAAGGGAGCAGAAGGTATAACCTTTGAAGTTTATGCAAAAGAAACGATTTATACACCGGATGGACAGAAAGATGAAGCAGGTAACCGTAAAGTGTTGTATGAAAAAGATGGACTTGTTGCAAAACTTGTGACCGGAAAAGAGGGAACTGTATCACTTCACAATCTGCCGATTGGTTCTTATTATCTGAAGGAAACGGACGTTGGAAATCATCATTTTGTTCTGGATCCTGAAGCAAAAGAATTTGAAATTAAGTATCAGGGACAGGAAGTAGCGGTAGATTATGTTTCTATGGAACTTGAAAATAAGCGCCAGAAGATAGAGCTTGTTCTTACGAAATTGTCCAAAGAAACAAAAGAGCCTGTACAGGCAGCAGTATTTGGATTGTATGCGGAGGAAGATATTGTTGATCTTGCAGATAATGTACTTATAGAATCTGGTACTCTGATTGCAAAAACAGAGTCCGCAGAAGACGGAAGCATCCGCTTTGACGTTGACCTCCCACATGGAAAATATTTGGTAAAAGAACTGGAGGCAGCACCGGGATATCTGAAAACGGAAGATACATGGTCCTTTGATGCAACCTATCAGAACCCAGAACTGGAGGTTATCACGCTTACAAAAGAGATTGAAAATCAGCCGACAGTAGTAGAAATCACAAAAACTGATATTACAGATGAAAAGGAAGTAGAAGGGGCAAAACTTCAGATCCTTGATAAAGACGGAGAAATAGTAGAAGAATGGGTTTCCAAAAAAGAGCCGCATAAAGTGTATGCGTTAGAACCGGGCGAATATATCCTGCATGAGGAGGCAGCCCCGGAAGGATATCTTGTTGTATCAGATGTTCCTTTTGTTGTAGAAGAAACGGGAGAAATCCAGAAAGTAGAGATGAAAGATGAACGTCCATCCGGCCAGCTCCTGGTTCAGAAGACAGATGCGGAAAATAAGGCTTCGCTTGCAGGTGTAGAATTTGAACTTCGCAATAAAGCTACTGGGGAAGTAGTTGGAACACTGATGACCGGCGAGGATGGAACTGCAAAGAGTGAAGAACTGCCGATTGCAGTTTATGAAGAGGGCAAATATGTAGAACCGATTGTATATGTTCTTGTGGAAACGAAACCGTTAGAAGGCTATGAAGCAAACACAGAGGAGGTGGAAGTGGTATTCGATTATCAGGATGATGAGACAAAACTCATTGAGGTGACAAAAGAAATTGAAAATACCAGAAAGCCTGGAACACCTCCGCCGGATGCGCCAAAAACCGGTGATCATACAAAGATATGGATTCCGGTGATTATTATGGCAGCAGCGATACTTGGCATTGTGGCTATAGTAATCCGTATCCGCAGAAGGAGAAGATAAACGATAATGCTGAAAAAATGTAACATGTAATAATGGAGATTGTCACTTTAAAATTGTGGGTGGCAATCTCTTTTTTTGTTGGAGGAAAAGAGATGCGTCATATAGGAGAAAAGATGATTTTACTACTCTGTATTGCAGTCTTTGGAATTGCAGCTGTAAAACTGATAGATATAGGGAAAGAATATTATGATGGACAGAAAGAATATAAAGAACTGAAGGCGTACATAAAAGAAGTTCCTGTATGTCAGCCGGAAAAAATGAAAGGAGATGAATCGGAAAAGGAAACAGGGAAGGAAATTGATTTTGAAGGACTTCGTAAAATCAATGAGGATCTAGTTGCCTGGATACAGATTCCGGGGATTGGGTTGGATTATCCTGTGGTACAGGGAGAAGATAACGAGTATTACCTCTATCACACTTTTCAAAAAGAAAACAATAAGGCAGGAAGTATCTTTCTGGATTATAGAAACCATGATGATTTTACAGATCGGCGCGTGATCTTATACGGTCATAATATGAAAGACGGCAGTATGTTCAGTAATCTGAAGCAGTATCAGGATTCTGTGTTCCGGAAGAACTCAGATTCTGCATATCTGTATCTACCTGAAAAAACCTATTCTAACACCATCCTCATTGTAGGGATCATTGGCGGCGCTGCGTTTATCGGGAGTTCCCAGATCAGTGAGCCGCTGAGTGCGGAAGTCCTGGCCCATACCCCAGTGATCCAGCGGTATGCCAGTGAATTTGGAATCCCGGAATATGTATCGGTCATCCAGGCAATCATGATGCAGGAAAGCGGCGGGAGAGGAACCGATCCCATGCAGGCCAGCGAGTGTCCGTATAATACCCAGTATCCTAATACGCCTGGTGCAATTCAGGATGCAGACTATTCCATCAAGGTAGGCGTACAGTATTATGCAGATTGTGTCTGGGAAGCCGGATGTAAAAGCCCACAGGATATGGACAAGTTAAAACTTAGTTTACAAGGCTATAATTACGGGAATGGGTACATCACATGGGCAATCCGAAAACATGGGGGCTATAGTTGAAGCCAATGCACTGCAGGTTTCCCAGGAACAGGCAGCCGCCCATGGATGGCCAAGGTATGGCGATCCGGAGTATGTACCCCATGTGCTTCGATATTATTCCGGCGGGGGATTGTTTGCCGGACTTTTTGGAAATGGGCAGCTTGTGACCATTGCGAAAAGCCAGTTGGGGAACGAAGGCGGCCAGAAGTTCTGGTCATGGTATGGATTTGACAGTCGGGAAGAATGGTGTGCCTGTTTTGTCAGCTGGTGTGCGGATCAGGCAGGACTTATTCAAAAGGAAGTAGTGCCAAAGTTTTCTGTTTGTACGGACGGTGTGGCTTTGTTTCAGGCAAAGAGAAAATGGCAAGGTGGTGGAAGTGTTCCGACGCCAGGAAGCCTCATCTTTTTTGACTGGAATCAGGATGGAGCCAGTGACCATGTAGGAATCGTGGAAAGCTGTGATGGAACTACGGTACATACGATTGAAGGAAATAGTGGAGATGCAGTAAAGCAGAATAGTTATACAGTGAATTCCCAGTCCATTTTGGGATATGGACTGGTTACTTATTAAAAAATGAGAAAAAATCAAAGAATGGATTGCATTGTAGGAGCAGAGGAACAATGCTATAATAGAAAAGGTGGGCAGGGCTAATGTCCTGCCTGTTGATAAATACAAAAAGTACAATCATGAGATTGATAAAATAGAGTAATCAGGGAGTGGAATATTTGAAACGAGAAGAGATTTTTGAATATGTAAAAAACCAATATGGAACAGTTCCAGAGTATCTCTGGGAAACATCACCGAAAAGTGCAGTGCTTCGGCATAAAAATGGAAAGTGGTATGCAGTGCTGATGCAGGTTGAAAAATCTAGGTTGGGATTAGAAGAAGAGAGCATGGTAGATATCATCAATGTGAAGTGCGAACCGGATATGGTTGGACTTCTGACACAGACTTATGGTTTTCTTTCGGGATATCATATGAATAAAAAGTACTGGATTACAATGTTGTTGGATGGAAGGGTGAGCGAAGCAAAGATATTGGATTTTTTGGATCTGAGTTATGATTTGATAGATCAGAAGAAAGATTGATTTGTAAATAAATTTGAATGGTGTGCAGGGGATGAGAAAATATGAAAGCAATAAATATATATATTCAAGAATACAAGAGAATATGGCCACTGAATTTGAAAATATTTTCTCACAAAGATCAAAAAAGTTAAATGTAAAAGTATAGGAGTTTCTTGCGATAAAAACTCTTGTTGACTTGTTGCTGGATATAAATATAGAAATAAAGCATTTTGAGAATATTTTTGCTTCCTTTACGATAGAACAGATTGGAAAAGAAACAGAGTAGATACCTTACTCATGAGGGAATATCTCTGTGGTTGGAGACAGGAACTATAGAGGCAGGTGGAAAACAGGCAGAGCTTACAAAAAATGAATTGCGGATCATGTATTATCTTTTTGAGCATGACGGAGTCATCTGTACAAGGGCAGATTTGATTGAATACTTATGGGATAATCGGCTCTACTCAGATACATCTTACCACAATGAGGAATTAAAGTCACTAACCCGTTATCGTTTTGATAAGGTCAAAGAACGGGCAAAATTGAAAAGTTCTGTTTCAAGACTTGTCTGTATTCTTTTCCCGGAGCTGGAAAGACTTGTTCCTACGCTTCATATGGCATCCGTCTATTGGCATCCGTCTATGCTTTGCTTTGTGAATTTCCAAGTGCAGATGCTGTTGCAAATGCACATCTCACAAGGCTTTCCAACCTACTCTTTGATAGTTCGAAAGGCAGATATGGAAAAGATACTGCTGTCATGTTTCGTGACGCTGCAAGAAGTTCTATCGGTTCTCATATGCCTGCCAAGTCTTTGAAACTAAAGCACACCATAAAACTTATTCGGGAATTAGCGATTGAGATTGACGAGATTGAAGCAGCCATCAAACGAATCATGGATGAAGAAATCCAATCGCCAATCTTTACCATTCCCGGTATCAGTTACCGGATGGGCGCAATGATCATCGCTGAGATTGGGGATTTCTCTCGTTTTATTCCGCAGATAAGATATTCGCATATGCAGGAATGTCTCCCTCCACTTATCAATCCGGACAGTTAGACAACTGTTATTCCCATATGGAGAAACGAGGTTCCAGATACCTCCGGTATGCCCTTTACAATGCCACAAAATATGTCTGTCACTGGGATAAATCTTTTGGTGCATATCTTGAAAAGAAACGCTCGGAAGGCAAGCATTATAATGTTGCCATATCCCATGCCGCTAAGAAGCTTGTGCGATTGATTTTTGCAATGGAGAAATCAGGAAAAGCATATCTGCCAACTGCTTAATTTTTTTCTGTAAATATCTCCTTTTAGAGCACCTATAAAGATGCTCTTGTTGTCATACAGTTTTCAAGGTTCAAATATATCTGAAATGCATTTCTGCAATTCATTCAAAAAACTTTCATTTTAGACTTGACTTTTAATAGTTAGTCTTTCTATACTCATTTTCACTTCAAATGTCGTTCCGCCCTGCTCATTTCCATGAACCTCAATCTCCCCGTCATGCACCCGCACGATCTCGCGTACCATTGCAAGTCCAAGACCTACACCGCCAATTTTTCGGCTTCTTGACTTATCCACCCGGAAGAATGGTTCAAAGATCCGCTCTCGGAATGTCTCATCGATTCCATTTCCTGTATCTGCAATCGTCAGAACAACTTCTTTCCTCTTTCGTTCTGCCGATACCGTAACTTTTCCATCTGTATGGTTGTATTTAATCGCATTTTCAACAAGGTTATAAAGCATCCGATAGATCAGTATATCACTTCCTGTCAGCATCAGACCCTCGCCTGCATTCTCTTCTTTTTCATCTACTGTACTCTGCGATTTCTGTATCAGTGTAACACCTTTTTCCTGTGCCAACGGTTCCAGATCTGCCAGCACTTCCTCGATTAGTCCACAAAGTTCGATCTTGTCATTGCGCGCTACTGTCTGTAACTCACTCATATCCAGAAGTGTTCTGACCAACTTGCTGAGACGCTCGTTCTGCTCTGTCACCATCTGGATCGTCTCTTGCGCCGCTTCCCCATTCTCCGGATTTTCTGACGCATGATAGAGGTCCAGTTGTGCTTGAATTAATGCCAAAGGAGTCCGCAGCTCATGTGCTGCATTCCCGGTAAACTGGCGCTGTGTCTCGAACGATTCCGACAGTCGCAAAAGCATCTTATTATAAGACGTACGAAGTATGTCCAGCTCTGCAATCTTATTCTCTTCGATCGTATAATCCGTCAGGTTCTGTGCCTGTACTTTTTCAACTGTCTCAGAAAACTCTCTGAGCGGTTTTAATGCACGGCCACTAATAAAATATGTCACCGCTCCACCAAGTAACGCTACAACACCTGTGATCAGTAGACTTCTGTTTCTATAATCGGATTTCGAATTATACACCTCCGTAGCAAATTGTGATGCAAAATTGTCCCACTCATTATCCGGAATCTCAATGTATAGTGCTTCCGGTGTTTTTCCCTGATCTGTAACTGTTTTCTGAAGTGTATCGATATAATAGACTCCATTCTTATATAAGAAAAATGTAAGGCATCCGCACAATACTGTGATCAATACTGTAGTAAGGATTGTCAGTCTCCACTGGAGTGATAATTTTCTCATGCTTTGCCATCTCCTCCTATCTTATAACCCACGCCAATCCTATTTACGATCGGATCATAGCCAAGTCCCGCCTTGAGTTTTCTCCTCAGGGAAGACATATGCACACGAATAGAGCCGCTAAAACTATCCACAGAAGAATCCCAAACATGCTCAATCAACTCTTCCTGGCTGACCGGCCGGCCCTGATTCAGAAGAAGATACTCTAGAATCCCATTTTCTTTTCTCGTCAACGCAACCGGATTCTCTTCTGCATACGCCACTCGTTCTCTTATATCAAACCGAATGCCGTTGCATTCCAGGCAGACATTTTTCTGTATGAATTTTCGTCTCGTCAGACTTCTCACGCGTGCCTCGAGTTCCTGCAAATGAAATGGTTTTTCCATATAATCATTCGCACCTGCATCCAACCCTTCAATTTTATCTGCAATCTGACTTCTCGCAGACAAGATCAATACCTTTGTCTCTTCATCTTCTTTACGAAGTTCCCGAAGAATCTCCATCCCATCCACCCCAGGAAGATTAAGATCAAGCACGATCAGATCATACATTTCAGCATAAATCATATCCAATGCTTCTTCTCCGTCATTGCATACATCCACCTCATAGCCGCTCTGGTGCAGACTTTTCGCGATCATGTCACATAATTTCTTCTCATCTTCAACGACTAATAATCTCACTTTATTTTTCTCCATCTTCTTAACAGAAATTTTACACCTCCTATTGTATAATGCCAACATCGAAAAGTCAATAAACTGACTTTGAACATTGAAAGGAGTATTTTATGAAATCTGAAAAAGCATCACAGATTCTTTTACTTACAGCCGGTCTGGTTCTTTTCTTTGGCGGAATTTTCCGCGGCGAAGCCGCTGTAGTACTCAGCAAAGCAATAAAATTATGTATGGAGTGTGTCGGAATTGGATAAGAAAATGAAATCAAACAAAAACCCTCTGGTCCGCTTCCGCGGATGGATTCAGGCAGCTGCTACACTACTGACCAACATTCACATCCCGAATCTGTTTAAAGGGAAAATTTATCAGGGAAATGTAAAAACGATGTGCGTCCCGGGACTAAACTGTTACTCTTGTCCTGCCGCCACAGGTGCCTGTCCGATTGGAGCTTTTCAAGCCGTGGTCGGTTCTTCAAAATTCAAATTTACCTACTACATCACCGGATTTTTCATCCTGTTAGGTGTTCTGTTAGGACGGTTTATCTGTGGATTCCTCTGTCCGTTTGGATGGTTCCAGGATCTGCTGCATAAGATTCCGGGCAAGAAATTTTCCACCGCAAAACTGAAGCCTCTGCGGTATCTGAAATATGTGATTCTGGTCGTCTTTGTTATACTACTTCCGGCATTTGTAACCAATTCACTTGGTATGGGAGATCCTTTCTTCTGCAAATACATTTGCCCACAGGGCGTACTTGAAGGCGCAATTCCGCTGGCACTTGCCAACTCAGGAATCCGTGCCGCACTCGGACATTTATTTACATTTAAGTTCACAATCCTTGCGCTTTTCATCATCCTGAGCATCTTGTTTTACCGTCCATTTTGTAAATGGATCTGCCCGCTGGGTGCTATTTATTCACTGTTTAACAAGGTATCTTTTCTTAAGATTCAGGTTGATCATGAGAAATGTGTTGGCTGCCAGAAATGTAGTCGTGTCTGTAAGATGGATGTCAATGTAGTAGACACACCAAACCATCCGGAGTGTATCCGATGCGGAGAATGTATGAAAGCCTGTCCGACTGATGCAATCTGCTATCATTACGGATTTTCAAACAAAAAAAAGGCTGACAATAAATAAACTAAAACGAACAAAATAAAATTGAAAAGGAGATTTAAACTCATGAAAAACAAAACACTTAGAACAAACTCAATGAAATTAAAAAAGGTAATTGCTGCATCCCTTGCCATTTCTGTACTTTTTGCGTTTACAGGCTGCGGAAGCTCTTCCTCAACAAACAATACAAACACAAAACAGGAATCTTCTTCCACAACAGAAACTGGCAGCGCAGACGAGCTGAACGAAAAACTGAACGACCTTTACCAGCAGGAAAACCAGCTTTTTGCTGATCACAAAGATGCATGGGACAAAGCCTTTGGTCTTATGAACAAGAACGCTGCCGGTGATGCCATGAGCGAAAACTATGCTGATTCCCTCGCAAGCACAGTGGAATCTAACAAAGACTCTTTCTCTGAAGAAGAATATGAAACTCTGTGCAAAGACATCGAGACAATCCGCGGAATTGAAGAAGAAATTGCCAAGCTTGAGAAAGAGATTGCTGCATCCGATTCCTCTGACAGTTCTTCCTCCAAATCAGACGAATCCACAGCTGTATTCAAAGCTTTCAAAGGAAAAGATCTGGATGGAAACGATGTAGATGACAGTCTTTTCGCTAAAAACAAAGTTACAGTTGTAAACTTCTGGTTCAGTGGATGCAAGCCATGTGTCGGAGAGCTCTCTAAGCTGAATGAATTAAATGAGAAACTCAAAGAAATGGGTGGCGAAGTTGTTGGTATCAACACGGATACTTTAGACAACAATGAAGCGGGAATCAAAGAAGCAAAAGAAATTCTGAAAGCTCAGGGCGCTTCCTACAAGAACCTGACTTTCGATTCTAATTCAACAGTTGGAAAATATGCTGGAAACATCATGGCATTCCCTACAACCGTTCTCGTAGATAAAGACGGAAATATCATTGGCGAGCCATTCATGGGCGGAATCGATGATCAGTCAAACTACGATCAGCTGATGAAACAGATCCAGTCCGTACTTGACCAGAAATAATTTATCTTATAATTAAGGATTGTCAATTTTTACGTATAAATTTTGGAGAAATCTGTGGGTAGGGATGTATCCCCCAGTTTTAAGAAAAATGGATTAGATTATCAAAATATTGTTATTTTTGTAGGATATAATATCGATAGTCTTTCGTTAATGAAAAGCCTAATCCCCTAGCTATGTTGGGGAGAATGGAATAAGCAGAGGTGTGTGGGGGCAATAAAAAAAGGATCCTATGTGCTTGTGATATCCGTCTTTTAGGACGAGCAGTAACAGTAACCTTAGGAGAGCTGATAATAAACCACCATTGAATTGTGGGTGTAACTAGAAATTGAATTAGCAGGCCTCGATTTTGCTGGGCCGAAGATTCCAAGAGATTGTGATATATTTTGGAGGTAAGCTATGACGAAAATAGAAGAATTTGTAAAACTGATAACAGGACGATTTGATAATAAGGAGCAATTTGATGCAATGAAAAAGGCAGGAAAGACATACCCTTATGCACAGCACGTAAATACGGTTTGCAATGATAAAATTAAAAATCTTCCTGCTGATTTTAAGGGCATGTTTATTGTAGAAGAAAGTTATTATGAAAATGAAGGAAAGCGTCATGCGTCACCGCATCTTTTCTTGATTACAGAGAAAGAAGATAGAATTTTACTTTCATCCTATGAAATTCCAAATGGGGAAGATAAGAACACGTTTTCATATGAATTTATGAAAGAGGTGGAATATATTGAATTAAAAAAATCCAAAAAATTTACTCCTGCACTATATTATGAGAGAAACGGTGTCTGGGAGGGAGGCAGTACTAGTCAGTTCTCACCCGTTATGATATTTAAACTATGGGAAAAGTTTTCGGATACGTGTTTTGAAGTATTCGAAAGTATGGAAGTGAATGGAAAAAGAACATTTGGATATGACGTTCCGATTGTCTATAAGAGGGTATAAAGTCTTTGTTTAACGGTTCGAAAATTCTGAAAATAAAGGAAGCAGTTCGAGTATAGCTAGTACTACAGCGAACAACTAAGTTTCTTTTTACGATGCGACAGATAAGCACAATGATTCCTTTTTATATAATAGCAGATGATCCTCTGCATGCAGGAAGATGTGAACTCTATCATGCTATACAATAACCTGACGACCATGGGCATCGTCAGCGGAATTCCTTTTTTAGCCATCCTCCGCATTTTTCAAAGCATTGTTCAATCGGCCAACGCAGCGTTGCTGCCCGATCCAGCTAGGTATACGAGATATGATCCGGTGCATTGGATACAAAATATTTGATGGTCCCATCCTCGTATCTGCGGGCATATAACCAGACAGCTTCCCCTGGTTTTACGTAATTCCGGTTCCCATCCTTGCGGCAAGACACGACACGAATGATAAACCTCTGCGCTTGATTGGGTCTTTGGAGCCTTCCGTAAGAGTTACCGGTTCCCATGGAAGATCCGCTGCTTCTGCCAGGCTTCGCACACTGACCGGATGGCCGGATCACACAGGGTATTTCTTTAGTCGGCCACGGCCTCTGTCCGGTTCTGAGCTTATGATACGTGGAGGTTCCAGGAAAACCTCCTTTGTATTGGTTGCCGCAAAATACCATACTCCATCTGGCAGATGTAAGCTATCCAGGAATGCATGGTCACAGCCATATGCGGCATCGCATCCGACCCATCGGGCCCGAAACCGTCCTGTCTGAAAGGCACGGTTGAGAAGATCCTGTGTAATCTGATTTTTTGTAAGGAAGGTCCTGCCCTATGGAAAACGGCATTTGGCACGCAGGGGCTGGTGGGAATCCTGGAACCATGCCTGGGGGATATAAAGGTCATAGTCCACCAGGCCGTAACCGGAGTCACCGGCATAAGAAAGGAATCCCCCAACCTGACAGTTTTCCCGTTTGCCCAGCCTGCCGCAGTATTGTTGTTTTACTCCAATAGAATGTATTCCTTTTTTTATGAAGCTGGTATCATCAACAGACAACATGGCACCCTCATGGTTCAGTTGGGCTGCCAGAAGCTGCTGGCAGATGTCAAGGATTGCCGGCTCATCCAGCGGAGCACATGTAAAGAACTGTTGCATGGGCTGGACAGATTTCTCATCTAATAAATGCAAGGCGATGGGTTCAATAGATTTACGGTCTAAAGGACTGAGTAATCCCTTAACAAAAGCTGCGAAATGGCTTCTCTGTTTTTTAGAGAAAAAGGCACAATCGTATTGGTGCAGGTATGTCTCTAAGAGCCTTCCGATATCCTGTGTACTGCTAGGATCGATCGCCCACTGTTCTAATAATCGTGGATCATATGTTGTGTTTGTCATCATAATATCCACCCACTTTTATTATATCAGTTATAGGGGACAACCTGAATCCGTGAAGTTCAACTCCCCTTAATCATCGAAAGGGCTGAATTTCCAATGGTTTTCAAGATGTTTCCGTATTTTTTATTTTCACCTGTTGGGTGAAGTCTCTTTCTGGTATAATCTTCTTAGAAATTTACATTACAAAGGAGAGAATATCATGAAAAATATAAAAATTGAATTTACCAATGAACGTATTATTCCTGCAAGCGGTCTTGCTGTTGTAGGTGCTATCCTTGGCAAAAGCAATTTTGTAAAACGCTGCAATCGAATGGATGTAACTCCCAACCGTTCGCAGCATCAGATTAAAAATGGCGACATTCTCCTTTCCTATATTGGTATGTTGTGTATGGGGAAACCACAATTTCAGGCTGTTCATGAAATGGATGATGACCGGGATTTTTATAAAAGTGCTCTTGGAATCGCCTACAACATTCCATCAGAAGAAACCCTCCGCCAGAGAATGGATGATATTGGCTCTTCCCAGCGAGAACATATTCTGGCAGAAAACGTGGAACTTTTGCGTTCCAATGGAATCGTTCCTTCCAAACTTCCCAATGGTTTCGTTCCGGTTGACATTGATGTCACACCATTTGACAATTCGAAAACCAGAAAAGAAGGCGTATCACGTACTTATAAAGGGTATGATGGACATGCTCCAATCATGGCTTATATCGGAACGGAAGGGTATCTAATCAATGCACAACTGCGTGAGGGAAGGCAACATTGCCAGTGCGACACACCCGGTTTTCTGCGTGAAACAATTAAACTGTGTAAACAACTCACAAATGAGCCGCTCCTTATCCGCTTAGATTCCGGGAATGATGCCGCAGAGAACATTGGAATTCTGTTGGAAAGCGGCTGTTATTTCATTATAAAACGAAATCTACGCCGTGAAAGCAGGGAAGCGTGGTTCGAGATGGCAAAAACCAACTCGCAAAATATCACATCCCCACGTGACGGAAAAACCGTCTATATTGGAAGTGACTGGAAAGATGTCACTTATCACACAGTGGATGGCAGTGATAAAACCGTTACCATACGTACAGGATACGAAATCATAGAACGCACCATCGATAAATATGGTCAATTTCTTCTTCCTTCTGATCTGGAAGTGAACACTTGGTGGACGAATACCGGGATGATAGATGAAGAAGTCATTCAGAATTACCATGCCCATGGTGAATGTGAGCAGTTTCACAGTGAAATCAAGACCGATATGGATGTGGAACGGCTGCCTTCCGGAAAGTTTGACACCAATGAACTGGTGCTTGAATTGACCATTCTTGCCTACAATATCCTGCGGATGATTGGACAGGAATCCATTGGCAGAAGAAAAACACGCCATAAGGTACATCGTCGCAGACTCCGTACGGTTATCAGCAACATGATTATGATGGCAAGCCATGTTACCGAGCATGCACGGCAATTGATTATGGGTCTGGGCAAAAGTAATGTCTGGCGACATACGTTCGCCGAAATATATACTGCATTTGCACAATTCAGTATGTGATGATTTTTTCTATTTTACTTCTATATTTCGCCATGACAGGTAGCGCTTAAGGGGGGCGTCTGCCCTTTTTAGGCAATGCCTGTGGATAAACATGCTGCTTAAGGCAACGATGATCTTTACAAAGAAGTGTTGCATGCCACAGAATAGAAATTCTCAGTGTTGATCTGTTCCCTTCAGGGATCAACATTAAAAATCTCCGAACTTCACGGATTCAGGGACAATTTAAGATAACTATTGAAAGTTCGCTGTAGTACTAGAATGATTGTAAAAAATCCTGATGTAATGTTTTTTGATCAAGTCACATCAAATTTGGCTACTAAAACTAGTGGGTTACTGAAAGAGTCGATTCATTTGATTTTTGCAGATAAAACTTGTATTATCATAACGCATGATTTAGAAATGGCATCTATTGCGGATACAAGTATAAATTTATCAGATTAATGGTTAAAAAGGATTTTAATTACTTCTTTTTAAAAGGCAATAAATATTTCTTTAGGTCTTGTAAAGAGATGGAAACTATTTTTTATCATTATGCAGAAAATCATGTGGAAGAATTAAAATTTAGGAACGAATGTGTAGTAAGTGGAAATGAGTTCAATGAGTTTATACTACGAAAATTCGATTATAACCTTGGAAGAATATATAGACCTTTTTTGCAGTACATACGTTAAAACGTTAAGTTTGGTAGAATGCCCATTATATTCTAAGCAGCTTATAACTTGGGAAAAATGAAAAAAATAGTTTTACAAGGGGATATATAAAAACTTAAAAAAATCCACGGTGTTACGAATTGTACAAATCTTTTTGGAATAATTTGAAGTTTTTAATCGGAAACGGGAATTAGGCACCAATAGAGTATTTGATGCTTCCAACAAGTACTTATAATTGTCTTAAAAGACAAAAGTTTTGTTTTATCCAGAATTTAGAACAAAAATATAATTCTGTTGAAAAATTATGCTGTATCCGAAAAATGGGTGTGCATTCTTCTGAAATTGTGATAAAGGCACTGTAAAAATGGGATGATAAAGCAAAAAAACTATAGGTCACTCAATTCTGGAGCAGGAAAAAGATTTTTTGTGTCCGTGGGAAAATCGGTTTATGATATAAAATGTAGATATTACAATACCGCTTTAAAAATAGTTCTGGGAGAATATGAAGAATACATATATAGGTGTTAAATTCAAATGCAGACAAGGAAAGATTTAACTATTCGTATATATATCAAAGACTTTTTCGATATGGAAATGTTTATTGGCTTATGGAACATCAATTGCGGGACTTGTAAGTAAATGAGGATAGGTCTTTGATGAAACTCATTTTATACCGGATGAAGCAATAATTCATGTGAAGTGCAGCAAATATTTTTTCTGGCGTTATTAAAAAATGAAAACTTTTTTTATCATTATACAGAAAGTCATGTGGAGGAATTGTAATATGAGAAACAGAGAGATGGGGGTGTGAAGAAAAACAGAATTATAATAATTGCTGATGAAGGAGAAATGACATGGGAAAGTTTGATTTTGTTGGAACAACAAGCAGAGTTTTATCAAATGAAAAGTATCCAGGATGCCCTTTCCAACCTGACAGTTTTCTCTTATCATTTGATTTTAATTGCAGTAAAACGAGAACTGGAAATAGTATGCCAACTTGTAGAAGCAATCCGAAAGCTGGTGATAACACCTATGATTGTTTTATTACCGGATCATTCTGAAATGCGAAATAAAATCATTTACTTGGGGGCAGATGTGGTATTGACACAACCGTATACAGCGGAAGAAGTCAGTCTGCAGTCGTATGCATTGATTCGCCGCTATACAGAATGGAAATCGGAAAGAAAAGAAGAAATCCCTGTTATGGTAGGAAAACTGAAAATCCTTCCACTTCAAAGAACAGTAGAATGGGAGCATAAAAGAATCCCTGTTGTAAAAAGGGAGTTTGATTTTCTGTATCTGTTAGCAACTACGCCGGGAAGAGTATATACATACAGTCAGATCTATCAACTGGTATGGCAGGAGTACCCACATGGGGATATTACAAATATTATTTACTGCATGGTACATCGACTGAAACAGAAATTGAAAAAAGTAGATGTAAATGCAGAGCATATAATCAGCAGTGTAAAAGAGGTTGGATATTGTTTAAAAGTATATAAGGAATCATAGAAGGCGGGTTTCTGAAAATGGAGCCTGCTTTTTATATGGTGAGATTTGGTTGTAACTGTAATAGAAAAGAAATGACAGGAAAACTGACAGTTATTTGACAGAAAACTGACAGTCTGATGACAGATTCGTCTTGTATACTACTTCTTTATGTAAAGAATGGGCTTCGTTGCATGACATAAAGGAGCAGTATATGTGCCGGAAAGAGTTACAAAAGAGGAAAAACTAACTTCATATGCAGCGTTTGGTGGTGTCGCAATTCGAAACAGGATTGCGGCATCTTTCTTTTTGTGGACAAAATTTCAGTTAGCACGACCTTTCTCGTGTGAGAATGCAAGATCACCGCCGCTCCGATTTGATTTCATATAAATTCAGATCGGAGGAAAAGAAAGGTGACATTTCATAAAGCAAAAGAAGAATCTAAATGGAAACAGTGGAAGGAGCAGGAGGAACGGATTTTGCGAAAATCCGGTGTCAGTGAAGAGGTGATCCAAAGACTTCGTGAATTAGACTGGCAGGATTTTAATGCGGAGCGGAGATTCTGGGAACATTTTTCTTCTAGTCAAGAAGAATTATACACCAGGGAATTGGAAGAACCATCTTCAGTGGTGCTTAATATTCAACAGTTACTTGACAGTGTGGAGAATGAGCAGCTATTACAGGTTCTTTTGGAGTCGGATAAGAAAACACTGCAGATTTTACTTCTGAAGATGTGGGGATTTTCTGTTCGTGAGATTGCAGGCCAGATGGGACTAGCGGAAAAGACCATTTATACACGGATTGAGCGATTCAAGAAAAAAATCAAAAAAGTTTTGAAGAAGTGAAGAAAAATGGGGTATCTCATCGGCTCTATATATGAAAGGGGTAATTGCCCCTCGTTCCTTGACAACCACATACCAGCATTACAGGTACGTTCCAAAAGATAGAAGCGTGACAGCATAAGCGCCAGGACGGATGGGAACAAGCACTGCAGGATTGTTATGGAAAGGTCTGTACAAAGACTATGGCGGATCAGTTCGTGAGAAAACTGTCAGTGCCTGTTCTCATTCTGAGCGACTCCTTATAGCTGTGAATGGACTTTTGCAGGTCTTTCGCCAGGATCATCGGAGGGGGATAATGATACGAAATTCTTCTCAAAAAAGAAGAGGATGGACTCTAAGTTGTAATCAGCAAGACTTTCAGGAAATCTGCGAGCGGTGCCAAGCGAAGCATCCGCCTGTAATGTTCCCTGCCATAGATGTGGTGTGGCAGCCGGGGAGTCGAGGACAAATACGGTGTCAAAGAAAAGAAGAAACGATAAGAAATCAAAAAAGAGTGTGTCGTTGATATCAGATACATGCGGCTGTGGGAAAATGTCACAGCCGTATTCTTGTGGTATTAACGCCATGCGGAAAGAAGTACTATGTTTTATAAAGTTGAATATCAAAAAAGAGCGCATCAGGAAGTGGAGAAGATCTTCCGGGTGCTGTTTCCCGAGCAAGGTTTGGCAGTCCGGGAAGAGCAGATCCGCCTATGCCACGAAATGCTGGATACTCTGCTGGGAGAACAGATTGCCTTGTGTGATGCAGGGGTGGGGATTGGGAAGACCTATGCTTATCTGGTAGCCTGCGTATTATTGCGGAAGTATTCCATGCTGACAGGGAGAGGAAATTCGTTGGAACAGCGTCCGGTGGTAGTATCCACCTCCAGTATCGCATTGCAGAAAGCCATATTAACAGAATATATTCCATTTTTGTCCAGGGTGCTGCTGGAGCAAGGAATCATTCAGTCCCCGCTTCGGGCAGTGGTGCGGAAAGGGAAAGAACACTTTGTTTGCGACAACAGGCTGGAACAACGAATCGAAGCGATCCGCCATAAACAGAAGAATGCTGCCCAAAAAGAAGCGTTGCTGTCTCTACGAAAACAGTATGATATGGATAGCGTAAAGAATCTGAGCGGGTTTGACAGAAGGCTGGTCTGTGTGCCGAAATTCTGTCCAAGAGAATGTCCGGGCAGGCAGATGTGCCGCTATCAGAGATATCTGGAAGAATCCAGGAAACAGGATGTGTTCATTCAAATCTGCAATCACAACTATTTACTGGCAGATGCGTATCACAGAGCAGAAGGATACAAGCCTTTACTGGCAGATTATCGGACATTGATTGTAGACGAAGCACATAAGTTACCAGAAGCGGTAAAGCAGATGTTTGGGAAAAATCTATGTATGGATGATATCCGGGAAATGGCATATTATCTGGAACGGGAGCATCAGAAAGAAGAAGCAAGAATCCTGCGGACAGTGATGTGTGACGCATTGCATGTGGTTGGTGCAGAACAGAAGATTGGAAAAGGAATTCAGGAAACATTCCGTCATACAACAGATAGTGTGGTTTCTCTGTGGGAAGGAGTAGAAATGTTGGAATTTCTTTTGGACAAGCTAGAAAAATGTGTTCCAAAGCGGATACGGAATCGGCTGGAAGATGCAAAAGAGGTGCTGGAGTGTTTTTGTAGCAGCGATGAAAAATATGTCCGCTATCTGCGTCTGGATACAGAGCAACTTCCCATTTTATGCGCAGCCAATCGGGAAATCCCAGAATTGCTTCAGAAGATGTTATGGGATCGGGAAGAAGGGATATCCGCCATCTTAACCAGCGGAACGCTAAAGGCAGGCGCAGGCTTTTTGCGCACCCGGCAGATCATCGGGCTGGAAGGAAGGGCAGGAGTGCAGGAATATGTGGCAGAGTCTCCCTTTTCCTACGAAAAGAATTGTCTGTTATACCTGCCAAAGACGCTGGAACATTGCAGGAGAGGGAGCAGGGAAGAGGCAGTAATGGTGGCAAACCAGATTCATTCCCTGATCTGTTCCACTTACGGACATACGCTGGTACTGTTTACCTCTTATACATTGATGGGAAGTGTGTACCAGATTTTAAGGGACAGCCTGCCATTTCCCATGGTGGAAGTATGGAGGCACTCTCAAGAGGAAATCTTGCGGTTCAAGACCATGGAGAATGGAGTGCTGTTTGCAGCAGGCTCTTGTTGGGAAGGAGTAGACTTTCCGGGAGATATGGTATCTTCCCTTATCATTGTGAAACTGCCTTTTGCAGTACCAGATCCGATCAGCGAGGCAGAGAAGGAAACCTATGATTCCCTGGAAACCTATATTCAGTCCATCATTGTGCCGGATATGCAGAAGAAACTGCGCCAGGGATTTGGGAGAGCCATCCGGACAGAAACTGATACCTGCGTGGTGTCTATTTTAGATATCCGGGCAGGAAAAGGCAGCAAGTATCACGAAGATGTGATGTGTGCGCTTCCGCCCTGCCGGATAGCAGAAGAGTTGAAAGAGGTACAGGATTTCATTCGCAGCCGGAAAGGTGTAGAGTATTATTTATAATAGGAAAAATCTGCTTTCCAGCCTTGTTGCTTATGCTTATTTTCTAGGCGCTTTTAGGATAGATGGGATAAATATCCATTTCATTCATATATCGACCTGCTTTACGGCATCCTACTTGATAACCTCTATTTTTAAGTTGTACTGACATTTGCCTTGCACCCCAAGTAGGATTGTCTGTATGAAGATGATCAATAATCGCTTTGCATTCCAATTCTTCATCCGATATAGGTAAACTTTTATATAAATGCTTGTACGGTTAATATCGAGCAGTTGTGCTCCAACAGAAGCTGGGATTTCTTTAGTTGTCAAAAGGTTTTGGACTAAACTTACTCTCGTAGTCTGATCCACCAATTTTTTCAGATTTTTTTGAGCCAGTCAACTTGCATTGCTAACTGACCAACCTTTTTTGTGTACTCTGCTTTCTCCTTATGTTCTTCAGCAAGCTTATCTCTGAGATTTTCCTCACGCTTGTTATCGAACACAGCAGAAGCATTGTTTAGGACTTCTTTCTTCCAATTGCGAAGCTGATTTGGCTGGATATTATTATCAGTTGCAAGAGTGTTGAGATCTTTTTCACCCTTAAGCAGCTCGATTACTAGGTCAGATTTAAATTTGGCACTAAAGTTTCTTCTTTGTCTGGACATAATTATGAATCCTCTCTTTCATACTGATTTTAGTATATCAGATTCATTAAAAAATTTCCGAAAAAGTGTCTTAATTTATGAGACCATTATAAGTCATGGTAATTTCCTTTCTACTTCATCCCTTTATTCTAAATACTATTTATTTTGATAATTGATTCGTTCTCCTTGAATTACCGGATAACAAATCAATTTGTTATTATCCAGATTTTCCACATGCATATCTACTGCACTGATCTGATGATTTTCATAAGTATTATAATAATAGATACCTTTTGCCACATTACAACAAGACGTATACAAAGTGATTTCACATTTTCCATCAGCCACCTCACAACATCCACGTTGCTGATCCACAGATCCAAGAATATGGAAGAACTGACTAACACTTTCTGCCTCTGATTCACCTGAAATTGCATTTACTTTTGTAAAAGCTACACGCACAAAACGAGAGGAAGATGAAAGATCTCCCGGAAGACCTAATCCACCCATACCTCTACTATATGCATCAAGAGCCAAATTTTCGCAAAAAGTGTTTTCTGGTTGCTTTGGGGATAAATACATATAATTGTTTAATTGAAACATCTGTTGTGGAAATGGCGGATTATTCGTAAGCACTCCTACCGGATTATCATAAATATGCAGACCATCTGACATAGATTCTACAGTAATTGATTCATTTTCATCAGAGATAATCCAATGCAATTGTGCTAATGGCAGTTGTTCACTGAAAGGAGTATTAACAATATTAATTCGATCAAGAAGCTCACGAACTTCTACTAAAGAAGCACACTGACTTAAAATCCACGAAATAAATTCAAACTGTGCAATATTTTCCACATTAGACTGAACCTCAGAATAAGCAGCATTTCCGACAAAATTCAATCCTGCCATTGCTACTCCTTTTTCATTCATCGCATCATAGTACAAAGGATAATCCTCTGCTACATGGGCCATTCCAATAATTGCATAATGATGTTCCATATCACCAACATGACGAAAGTGAAACGAATAATTACGTGGTGTAATTACTATCTGATCACCATAAGAGAATTCATAATCGAGTGTTCTTCCAAAATAAAAATCTTTTGTTTTATAAGTTGCTGCTGTACACATAAACGTTTATCCTCCTAAATAATTCGAAATATGTCAATAAGATTTTTGCTGAACAATAGTATAGCACACTTCTTTTGTTTTGTTTCAAATTCATATTTAATTCCTTTAACATACGAATATACTCTATAGTGGTTTAGTTGTCAAGACAAAAATCTAAGATTCTTATAATGAACTGATATGGTTTATAGTTACTAAGGAACCAGGGAGAATGGTATCACATTTGCCTGCCCCATATATGCATTAATCTACATAAGGCAGAATCATTGCCGGATAGTAGCATTCAGCCAGTGTTTTATTATCAAGGGCAGAATGACATCGTTCAAAGTTGTAAGTGTGGATATAGCGTCCGATGTCCGCTCTAGCCTCCTTGATGTTGTTATACTGCGTCAGATAAGCTTCCTCATACTTAAAGCTGCGAAACCAACGCTCAATCATGATGTTGTCAGCCCAGCGACTTTTCCCGTCCATACTCTGACGGATACTATTTTCTCTAACGAAATCAATGTACTGTTGGCTTGTAAATTGACAACCTTGATCTGAATTCAAAATCTGCGGTTTTGCTATTTAAAATGCCTTTTTAAGAGCATGGATAACCATTCTAGTATCCAAGGTATGGCCATAAAGGGGATGGTAGGGATGGAGGATTGTTGCTGTTTCCAAATCCCTGTTGTAATCGAGTGCTTTTTGATGTGACTGTGCCAACAGCATTGGATAGAACCATTCAACAGGCAATGCTGAATGGAGAAGAGGTTGTTCATTGTGGAATAACTGATAGCTTATGAATCCAATATGAAAAATTTAATTTAAAGTGGGGATAAATGTGAAAGTATTGGTTAGTGCCTGTATCATGGGAGTGAACGGTAAATGTAATGGGAAAAACAATGAAAATATAACAGCTATCAATTTCTTGAAAGATAAAGAAGTTATTTCTATCTGCCCGGAAGTATTAGCAGGTATGAAAATTCCCAGATCTTGCGCAGAAATTGTGAATGGGAGAGTAGTTGATAAAAACGGAAATGATGTTAGTTTAGAATATGATAAAGCAGTGTCAATCGCATTATCGAAAATTCAAAATAAAAATATTGATCCCGTTATATTGCAATCGAAAAGTCCGACTCGTGGCGTCAATCAGATATATGACGGTAGCTTTCAAATGAATCGCAAGAAAAAAGCAAGAATATAAATCTGTTATTTTCACAACTCTATGTTAAAATATTCTTACTCATACTGAGAAAGGAGGAACCTATTTTTGTCGAAAGCAACACTATTTGACAGCCGTATCAAAAAGTACGCTTACTGTAAGCCGCCAGAAATCTGCCAGGATCTTGGTACATCTGCCCTTGGACTATCTGGGGAACAAGTCGATGCAATGCGGGAAAGATATGGTAAAAACAGTTTTCAGGAACGTAAAACGGATACCACCATCCAGCGATTGCGGCGAGCGTTTATTAATCCATTTCATGTGATTCTATTTATTTTAGGTATTGTTTCTCTCGTCACCGATGTTTTTATGGCCTCTAATTTTACACGGAACGCTACTACTGCCCTTATCATTTTTTCCATGATCGTAATCAGCGGTATCATCCGTTTAATTCAGGAGCTGCGGGCGAAAAGCACAGCCGCACAGCTTGACCGTTTGATTCACGAAAAGGTTACTGTAAGACGGAATGGGGAACTACGAGAAATCCCCGGTGAAGAATTAGTGGTAGGCGATCTGGTTCTGTTTTCTGCTGGTGATTGTGTTCCAGCGGACATCCGGCTGACAAAGGTAACCGATCTATTCATTTCCCAGGCCGCTATCACTGGAGAAAGCGCCATTTTGGAAAAGAGCTGCCGTACACTTTGTTACAAAGAGCAGGAACCCATAACACAATTGGAAAATCTTGTGTTTATGGCAACCACAGTTATCAGCGGAAAAGGAGAAGGCATTGTGCTGGCTGTAGGAACGGATACGCTGTACGGAGGATTTACCAAACCGGATTCCGAAGATAAAAATGCTTTTCAAAAAGGAGCCAATTCCATTGCCTGGGTCATGATCCGGTTTATGGCAGTTCTGGTTCCCATTGTATTTCTTATATTGGGGATCACAGGTGGAAAGTGGCTGGAATCCTTTGCATTCGCACTGTCTGTAGCGGTAGGGCTGATGCCGGAAATGCTCCCCATAGTCATCACTGCCTGCCTTGCAAAAGGAAGCCTTGCTATGGGTAAAAAACAGACCATCATCAAAGATCTGAACGCCATGCAGAGCTTTGGAAGCATGGATGTGCTTTGTATGGATAAAACAGGAACACTGACCAATGAAAGTATCCTGCTGGAATATTATATGGATATTCTGGGCAATGAAAATACAGAGGTTCTGGATCTGGCTTATCTGAACAGCTCCTATCACTCCGGCGTCTGCAATCCCATTGACAATGCCATTCTTGCCTGTAAATCCATGCCAGGCAGGGAAATCCATTATGCCAAGCTTCTGACAGAATATCAGAAGGCAGATGAAATCCCCTTTGACTATACCCGTAAGTTTGTCAGTACCCTTGTGCAGGACAATACCGGAAACAGCCATCTGATTATGAAAGGGGATATTGCACACATCCTTTCCCGATGCAGTCATGTAGAATATCGGGGAACACGACTTCCTATGGAGAAAGATGCCAGACAAAGCGTATTTTCTGTGGTAGGAGAAATGTTGCAGGATGGGATGAGAGTTATTGCTGTGGCTCGGAAACATGTGGGAACACTAAGGGAAATCACACCTGAGGATGAAAGGGATATGACTTTGGTTGGTTATCTGTCTTTCTTTGATGCCCCAAAACAGACGGCAAGCGAATCCGTAACAGCACTGAAGAGATTAAAAGTAATCCCGAAGATCCTGACCGGAGACCAGGCAGCCATTGCGGTATCCGTCTGCCGCCGGGTTGGAATCTCTGCGGAACATATCCTGACCGGCACCCAACTGGATGAAATGACAGACTGTGAACTGAAAAAGGTGGTAGAAGAAACCCATGTTTTTGCAGAGCTTACTCCCGGTCAGAAAGTGCGTCTGGTTTCTGCACTCAAAGAGAATGGTCATACCGTTGGCTTTCTTGGAGATGGAGTCAACGACATCCCTGCACTAAATGAGGCAAATGTAGGGATTTCTGTAGATACAGCAGTGGACGCCGCAAAAGATGCTGCTGATGTTGTACTGCTGCAAAAAGACTTAAATGTATTGGAGCAGGGTGTCCTGGAAGGGCGAAAGACTTTTACCAATATGCTAAAGTATATTAAAATCACTGCAAGTTCCAACTTTGGAAATATTTTTTCCATCATTTGTGCCAGTGCATTTTTACCGTTTCTTCCTATGACCTCCATCCAGATCCTGCTTCTGAATCTGTTATATGATACGCTGTGTATCGTACTTCCCTGGGACAATGTAGATGAGGAAGAAATACTGTCCCCAAGAGACTGGTCCGGCAAGACACTGAAGCAGTTTATGCTTTCTTTTGGACCGATCAGTTCCCTATTTGATATTGTGACTTTCCTGTTTTTGTATTATTTCCTATGTCCTGCACTGTGCGGAGGGGCAACTTACCTGCAGCTTACCGATCCTTCCCTAAAACTTCAGTACGCTGCTTTATTCCAGACAGGCTGGTTTTTGGAGTCCATGTGGACACAGGTTTTGATCCTGCATTTCCTTCGTACTGCCAAAATCCCGTTTCTCCAAAGCAGGGCATCTGCACCGGTCATCTCTATCACTTTGGTGGGGATTCTTGCTTTTACAGCCCTTACGTTTACCAGCGGGGCATCACTGTTTGGACTGACAAAATTACCGCTTTGGTATTTTGCCTTTTTGCTGCTTGTGGCATTTTTCTATATGCTGCTGAGTTCCGTAACCAAATATTTTTATAAGAACAAATATCAAGAGTTGATTTAAAGGAGGCGTTCATGATGAAAAAGAATATCAGTTATATTCCCATGGATCATACCCTTGAAATCTGGCTCTTGGAAAAATTATTAAGGGAACCGCCGGAAAGTGCTTATACAAAAGATCTGCTTTCCGGTATTCAGGACATGATAAGCGGTGAAGTATCCTCGCTGTTATTAGGGGACTCCGAAGATACGGAGGTGGCTATTGGTATACAATCGGATGCACTTCTGATCGGTGATCTGGAGATTCGTCCAAGAAGCCGGAAAGTCCTGATAAAAGGTTCTGAAATCAGCCTGACACCAAAGGAATTCGACATTTTATATTTTCTTGCTAAGAATCGTGCAGAAGTTTTTACAAAAGAACAGATTTACCGTGCAGTATGGGAGGAGGATTATCTTCTGGATAACAGTAACATCATGGCTTTTATCCGGAAACTGCGGAAAAAGATTGAACCTGCCCCAGATTCTCCCACATACATTTTAACGATCTGGGGGATTGGTTACAAATTTAATGATGAGTTATGAGAAAGGCGGACTGAGACCATTTTAGGTTCCAGCCCGTCTATTTTCTTGCCAAATCGCAAGAAAATCGCAAGACTTTAGCCATAGGATTCTCCTACTGTTTTTTATATACTTTTCATGGTCAAAGAAACGTATCCACAAATACGGTAATGATTCATGCCAATTGGGAGGTGTTGCAATTGAAGAGAAAACGAAAAGATTTGAAAGGGGCAATCCTTTTTGCTCCCTACCCCATATTTACAATCCTATGCAGCTATCTGGGCTGGCATTTCTCTGGATATAGAATGATTATCTTTCAGTTTTGGTATCAGGTAAGTGCTGTGGTCTGGGTTATTCTTGCTACCACCATGATTGTACTTATCACCAAACTTTTGAAACTGACGAAACGAAGCAGCCGCTTCTATCACTAAAAGGAGGATCAGACAATGGACTTTACCTGCATTTTTTTTGGAATCCTATTTACCCTTGCCGGTCTTTGGTTTGCCTTTGGAAAAGGCTACCTTCATCTTTCCCTATGGAAAAATATGCCGCAAAAAGAGAAGGATAAACTCCGAATTATCCCTCTTTGCCGCAATATCGGAGGAATTATTACCTTAAACGGTATCATCTTTCTGGTAAAAGGATTTTTGCCCTTATTTTCAAGCCACTGGTTTGTATCTGCGATGATTGCATGGATGATACTTGCCGGCTTAGATATCTGGTATATCGAAAAGAGCAACCGATACCACAGACCGTAATTTCCATTGCGGTTTTACATAGATAGCTTTTAAAGATTGTGAGGTGAAAGACATGGACTCTGAAGGCAGTCCACGAAGGCAGAGAATATTGTATGAGTGTCCACAGATTCCGTGTCCCTCATATCATCTTCCTTGCCCCTACAAAAATTCAAGGAGGTAAGACCAATGAACAAAAAAGAAAATCGTATGGCTGTTCGCCAGACTGTAGAAAAGGCAGTCATCCGTGACGAACAGAACCGTCGCATCCAATCTGCAGCAACCAACCCGGTAAAAGAGGTTTTAAAGATCCTTCATACCACACTTAGGGGGTTAGAAGCAGATACCGTATCCGTAAACCGTTCCAAATACGGTACGAACAAAGTCACCCACGAAAAAAAGAAATCCCTGGCAAAACGTGTGGCGGGTGCATTTATCAACCCTTTTACTGCTATTTTATTTTGCCTTGCTTTTGTTTCCACGATTACGGATATGATTTTCCCGTATTTTTCACTCTTTGGAAGCGTACCAGAGGACTTTGATTTTTTGACAGTCGTTATCATTTTAACTATGGTATTTATTTCCGGTACCCTTCGCTTTGTGCAGGAATCCCGCAGCGGAAATGCGGCGGAAAAGCTGCTTGCAATGATCACAACGACCTGTACCGTCACCCGCATAGGGCAGGAAAAAACAGAGATACCCATGGATGACTTGGTAGTAGGTGATATTGTCCATTTATCTGCTGGGGACATGATTCCGGCGGATGTCCGTATCCTGGATGCAAAAGATCTATTTGTCAGCCAGGCAAGCCTTACCGGAGAAAGTGAACCGATTGAAAAGCTCCCTCATGTAAGCCCACATAAGGACAGTGTGACGGATTATACCAATATTGCATTTATGGGCAGTAATGTAATCTCCGGAAGTGCAACGGCTGTTGTTATCTGTGTTGGCGATCATACGCTGTTTGGCTCTATGGCCGCCGCTGTTGCCGGAGAAGCTGTGGAAACCAGTTTTACGAAAGGTGTCAATGCTGTGTCATGGGTGCTGATTCGTTTTATGCTGGTGATGGTTCCGCTGGTATTCTTTGTGAATGGCATTACAAAGGGGGATTGGCTGGAGGCTTTCCTATTTGGGATTTCCATTGCAGTAGGACTCACACCGGAAATGCTTCCGATGATTGTAACCACCTGCCTTGCAAAAGGTGCTGTTTCCATGAGTAAAAAACAAACGATTGTAAAAAACCTCAATTCCATTCAGAACTTTGGTGCTATGGATATCCTCTGCACAGACAAGACAGGGACACTGACACAGGATAAGGTGGTATTGGAATATCATCTAAATGTAAATGGAGAAGATGATACCAGAGTCCTTCGCCATGCCTATCTGAACAGTTACTTTCAGACAGGATATAAAAATCTCATGGATCTGGCTATTATCCATAAAACAGAGGAGATGGAGGCGGCTGATAAACGTCTGATTGACCTGTCCGAAACCTACGTCAAGGTGGATGAGATTCCCTTTGACTTTAAACGCCGCCGTTTATCCACTGTGGTACAGGATAAAAACGGAAAGACACAGATGGTAACAAAAGGTGCTGTGGAAGAAATGCTTTCGATCTGTAGCTTTGCAGAATGTGACGGGCATGTACAACCTCTGCGTGAAGAAGTGCGCAGCCGGATTTTGAAAACTGTAGATGGATTAAATGAAAAAGGTTTTCGTGTTTTGGCTATCGCCCAAAAGAGCAACCCATCTCCAGTGGGAGCTTTTGGTGTCAAAGATGAATGCGATATGGTGCTGATTGGTTATCTGGCATTTTTAGATCCACCGAAAGAATCTACTGCCGATGCTATCCAGGCATTGAAAAACCATGGGGTCCTTACCAAAATCCTCACAGGCGATAATGAAAAAGTAACCCGGACCATCTGTAAACAGGTAGGGCTGAAGGTCCGCAATATGCTCCTGGGTTCTGATCTGGAACATATGAATGATGCCGAACTTGCCAGAGCGGCAGAAACCACCGATGTATTTGCGAAACTGACACCGGAACAGAAAGCCCGTATTGTTTCTGTTCTTCGTGAGAATGGTCATACTGTTGGCTTTATGGGCGATGGAATCAATGATGCTGCCGCCATGAAATCTGCGGACATCGGCATCTCCGTAGATACAGCGGTAGACGTGGCAAAAGAATCTGCAGACATCATTCTTTTAGAAAAAAATCTGATGGTCTTGGAACAGGGCATCATTGAAGGGCGGAAAACCTATGCCAACATGATCAAGTACATCAAAATGACTGCTTCCTCCAATTTTGGAAATATGTTTTCCGTACTGGCTGCATCGGCTCTTCTGCCATTCTTGCCAATGGAAAGTGTACATTTGATTTTCCTGAACCTGATCTACGACCTGTCCTGTACGGCAATCCCATGGGACAATGTAGATGAAGAGTTTATTGCCAAACCACGAAAATGGGATGCCTCCAGTGTAGGCAGTTTTATGATCTGGATCGGACCAACTAGCTCCATCTTTGATTTTACCACATACATTTTCATGTACTTTGTATTCTGCCCATTCTTTGTATCCAAGGGTATCCTGTTCAATGACCTGCCGGCTCATTTTAGCGGAGCAGAACTGACGGCTATGCAGACACAGTATATCGGAATGTTCCAAGCTGGCTGGTTTGTAGAATCTATGTGGAGCCAGACATTAGTGATCCATATGATCCGTACACCGAAGCTCCCATTTATCCAGAGCCGGGCATCTGCTCCTGTGACATTCCTCACGATGACAGGGATTACGATTCTGACTGTCATACCATTTACGATATTTGGAAAGCTTCTTGGGTTTGTGGCACTGCCAGCAGCATACTTTGCATATCTGCTTCCATGTATCTTATTGTATATGATTTTGGCAACAAGCTTGAAAAAGGCTTATGTCCGTCACTTTGGCGAATTGCTTTAAGGAGGTGTAACAATGAACTGGAAAGAACTTTGGATGACACTTTTTGGAACTACGGAATGGCTTGGTCTGAACATGGGATTCTGGGTGGCTTTAGCTGCCGTATTACTGATTGTAATTCTCATGAATGTCCTATTCTGGTCTATGAAACCGAAAACAGAAAACAAAAACTGTCCTAATAAAAAAATATGATTCTGTTTGTCGCAATCGTTGTCCTGCCTATTCTTGAAGCAACACTTTTGGCAGTAAGCACCTGTTAGTTCGCAAGAGCAATTCCAGTGCATATAATTTCAAAGATGAACATTATGGAGTCGAGTGAAATGGTTGAATAAATATTATAAAGGTACGATTGAAAAGAAAGTACCATAATATAATAATTTTTGTGATTTAGGACATTTCTGAGACATTTCTGTGACATTTATGTTTTACACTATATTTAATAAAAAAGTACATGATACAAAATATTTAGAACAGCTATATTTACTATAGAGAAAAAATGGATGCAATAAATCACCATTGTTTGTTTCCCAAGGACAGGTGATATGTATGAAAGACAGACAACAGAAATATCTACTAGAGCATTATAACAATCCAGATACATATTATGCTGCAACCTTCGGGTTTGCAGCATTTTTTATATTGTCTTGTTTCTTCAAATACCGTTATTACAAGCTATATGCCATAAAACGAGAAACTTGGAAAGGAGGACAAGTGGAAAATAAAACAGTAAAAAAAGTCTATGAGGTAGAAGAAATACAAAATATTTTGGGAATCAGCAGAAGTGCCGCATATGAACTGATTAGAGAAACCTATAAAATGCAGCATCCTTTTAAAGTCTTGAAAATAGGAAATCTATATAGAGTTCCTAAAGTACCTTTTGATAATTGGTTGAACGGAGAGACAGAATGATCTTTAGCCGGACATACGTTTCTGTTGACGTAAATTTTATCATTTTGATAAGGTTTCATTGAGGTATTTAAGTCATCACATGAGGAGGCTTATATATGAACAACGATATTATAGGAAAAGAGGTTGTGTTTTATGAAAATAATACATGGAATCATATTATAAAAGAAATCAATCTTTATACTTATACAATAGAATATGGAATAAAAAGCGGTTTTTCCGACAAAGAGCAGGCTGAACAAAGTTATTTTTTCTTCAATGAGAAGTTTCAAAAAGATATAGAGCGAATAAAAAGACTAACCAATATTCAATATACTTTTACGGAATATCTGGATTTTTGGATGAAAAACTTATATTTGCCATATAGTGATAGTTCTGCCAAAGTTGGCTATTCATGGACCATCTATCAAATCATTTTACCTAAAGTAAAACGAGATGTTTTATTAGGCATGGTTACCACGAAGTTTTTAGATGACCTGATTGATGAATGTGATGGATATTCAAAATGCTCTGCTGCCATGGCTTATAAAGTCATTCATTTGGCATTAACTGATGCATTAAATGACGGATATTTAAAAAATGATCCACTACCAGGAGTTAAAAAACGATATTGGAATTCCCCTAAAATTACGATTCTAACCAAGGAACAAGTTAAGATCTTTCTTGCTGCAGCAAAGGAATACCATTCTATCTATTTAGAGGTGTTGTTAGCACTATTTTGCGGTCTTAGAAAAGGGGAAATAATGGGATTAAAATACAAAGATTTTGATTTTTTGCAACACACAGTATCCATAAATCGGCAAATAACACGTGATTACGATGTAGTTATTGAAGAGGATCGTACATTCAAAATCGCTACCCAAAGATTATCCACAAAACCGCCAAAATCTTATAGCAGCTATCGAACATTGATAATTTCAGCTTTTATTTTTGATGAATTGGAAATAAGGAAAAAGGAAAATGAAGAAATTCTCAAACTTACAGAAAATCATGAATGGGCTGAATATATCTGTCTTGGAGTAAAAGGAAATATAAAGTCAGATGGAACTTACACTGAAGCAATAAAAAGAATTTGCAAACGCAATGGACTTCCACACATTACAATGCATGGGCTTCGTCATATGTTTGCTACGATACTGATTGAGCAGGGTGTTTCATTGGAAAAGATATCAAAATTAATGGGACATAAAAGTGTAGCTACAACATTTGAAATCTATTGTGGAATCATGGAAGCGAAGAAAGAAATAGCAAAAACTATTGATTCTGTAATGGATCCGGCAATTGGTGCAGTCAAAGTTCGCAGCAAAGGAGGGATAGTATGCATGTAAAACCTATCATAAAACCTCCGGTCAGTGAAACTTTCTTCTACGGTAAAATTATTTCATGGAAATTCAGTGATAGTGTAACTTATGTCAAAGCTCGGAAAAAATACTGTTTTCGTTTTGAAATTGTTTTTGAATCGGGAAAAGTTTGTCCAATGCAAAGAGGGGGATTTGTTTCTAAAACAGAAGCGATAAAAGCAATAGAAAATACAATCAAACAACTTCACGAAAAAACATTTGTGCCATTTGAATATACAGCCAGAGAATTTTTTGATTATTGGCTTTACTATTATATGATTGATGAAGCTGATATTGCTTATAACACCTATACGGCATATCGGAATATCATATATAATTATTTTCTGGTAGTCTGGGGGGATAAAAAAATCACAGCTATACAAAGAGATGATTTGATTGCAGCGCTCGATAGCATCCCCTACGACTCCATATTGAGAAGTGCATATGGCGTTATTGGTGGATCATTTCAATACGCATTGGAAAATCATATTATCTATTTGAATCCTGTAAAATCTGCAATAAAAGTAAAACGAAAAACAGAGAAAAAATGTGAAATAGAGAATAATAAGAAGGCAGAACATGTTGATCAACCTCCAGTTTTACCGGCAGTATATGCACTTCAGCAGGTTACGATAATGTTATACCTATGCAAACAAGAAGAACCTAAAATTTTTATAGCATTATTATTAGCACTGACAGCCGGCTTACGCATATCAGAAATTATTGCAATAAAATACGAAGATATTGATTTCGGTAATCATGAAATTTATATTGAACGTCAGTTAGGAAGAAGCACAAAAAACGAAGGATTGGAAGATGGTAAACTTCTTACCCAGGAACTACGGACAAAAACCAGAAACAGTGTCCGAGGAACCCCGCTGGCTGACTTTGTTATTGATGAAATTATACTTCAAAGACAAAAATATGAAGAATTACGTGCAAATATCCCAGATTTTCATGACTATGGATATCTGTGTTGTCAGGACGATGGCAAACCATACCATCGGGGTTTTGCTCAGAAGGCATATACAAGGTTAATGGAAAAATGTGGTTTTACAAAAATACCTTGGAGAAAACTACGCAATACATACGCAACAATTCTGGCGGAATTTGAAATAAGTATGAAGGCTATTGCTGCAAGCTTAGGGTATTATTCAGCCGATTTTACCCAAGAAGTATATGTTAATACGGAAAGAGTTGTATACAATGCCGACTGCGAAATAATCGCCTTTGCTCTAGAGGTTTTGCCTAAGAATAACGCCGCACAATTGATTCCGCTTGACGAAAGATATTTGCTTGAAGTTCTTCCCTAAAATGTATATAATGGTGTAGATTGGATGAGTCAATCACATAGCAGATGCTTCTGTAATGTTGTATCGTGTTGTATAATTATGCATGGTGTTTTCCAGTGATAAATAGTAAGGGAAATATGAGAAAAATGACCAAACCGGATTTTTGAGCGAAAAACACATAAAATCAGTAAAATTTACATACGAAAAACAACATAAAAAATATCGATTTTTCACCTTGAAAAGTCAAAAACAGGTTCGAAAGAATTTGTGAAATATATACAAAAACAGAAAGGAAATATATGAGAAAACTTGCATTAAATGATGAAATATTACTAAAAATCGAGAAACCCGCCCGGTATATCGGGAATGAAGTCAATAGTGTCATGAAAGACCCGGAAAAAGTGGATATTAGGTTCGCTATGTGTTTTCCGGATGTCTATGAGATTGGAATGTCACATCTCGGAATCCAGATTTTATATGATATGTTCAACCAAAGAGAAGATGTCTGGTGTGAACGGGTTTATTCTCCGTGGCTGGATCTGCACAAGATCATGAAAGAAGAACAGATTCCGCTCTTTGCACTGGAATCCCAGGATCCAATCCGTGATTTTGATTTTCTTGGAATCACGATCCAGTACGAAATGTGCTACACCAACATTCTGCAGATTCTGGATTTAAGCCGGATTCCGATCCACAGCCGTGACCGTGGTGAGACAGATCCAATCGTTATCGGAGGAGGTCCATGTACGTATAATCCGGAACCGCTGGCGGAATTTTTTGATATTTTCTATATCGGAGAAGGGGAGACTGTCTACGACGAACTGCTGGATGCCTATAAAGAGTATCGGGCAGCAGGAAAGAGCCGTCTGGAATTTTTGGAGCGTGCCGCACAGATCGAAGGATTGTATGTGCCGATGTTTTACGATGCCGCATACCATGAAGACGGAACGCTTGCTTCCTTTACACCGAACAACGAACATGCACCGTCTGTGATCAAAAAACAAATGGTACTGGATGTAACCGAAGCACCGTATCCACAGGCTCCAGTCGTTCCTTTCATCAAAGCAACACAGGATCGTGTCGTTTTGGAAATTCAGAGAGGATGTATCCGCGGATGCCGTTTCTGTCAGGCAGGTATGCTGTATCGTCCAACCAGAGAGCGCAATGTGGAGCGCTTGAAGCAATACGCCAAAGCGATGCTGGAAAACACCGGACACGAAGAGATTTCTTTAAGCTCCTTAAGCTCCAGTGATTATTCCGAATTAAAAGAGCTCGTCACCTTCCTGATCGATGAATTTAAAGGAGAGGGAATCAATATTTCCCTTCCGTCGCTCAGAATTGACGCGTTCTCTCTGGATGTTATGAGTAAAGTACAGGATATCAAAAAAAGCAGCCTTACCTTTGCTCCCGAAGCCGGCTCCCAGAGAATGCGTGATGTGATCAACAAAGGACTGACCGAAGAAATTATTTTAGAAGGAGCCGGACAGGCCTTTGAAGGCGGATGGAACAAGGTAAAACTGTACTTTATGCTGGGACTGCCGACAGAAACAGAAGAAGATATGAAGGCCATCGCCCATCTGGCAGAAAAGGTTGCAAGAAGATATTATGAGATTCCGAAAGAGCAGCGCAACGGAAAATGTCAGATCACGGCCAGTTCTTCGTTCTTCATTCCAAAACCGTTCACCCCGTTCCAGTGGGCACAGATGTTTCCAAGTGAAGAATACATTCGCCGTGCAACGATTGTAAAGCATGAATTCTTACAGCAGTTGAACAAAAAGAGTTTGAAATATAACTGGCACGAGGCAGATGTCACGGTGCTGGAGGGTGTATTTGCCCGCGGGGACCGCAAGGTCGGAAAAGTGATTGAAGAAGCATACCGTCTGGGATGTCTGTATGATTCCTGGAGCGAAAGCTTTGACAATGAAAAATGGATGCAGGCATTTGCAAATACCGGAGTGGATATTGAGTTTTACACCATGCGGGAACGCTCCATGGATGAGCTTTTCCCATGGGATTTCATCGATATCGGCGTGACCAAAAACTTCCTGAAAAAAGAATGGGAGAGGGCAATGAACGCACATATTACTCCAAACTGCAGAATGCAGTGTTCCGGATGTGGTGCGGCAAAATTTGGAGGAGGTGTCTGTTTTGAAGGCAAGAATTAAATTTAAAAAATACGGTGCACTGCGCTTTATCGGACATCTGGATGTTATGCGCTTCTTCCAGAAGGCAATCCGCAGAGCACACATTCCGATCGCTTATACCGGAGGCTACAGTCCTCATATGATTATGTCCTTTGCAAATCCGCTGGGAATCGGGATTACAAGCGAGGGCGAATATTTTGATATTGAACTGAAAGAGTCCATTTCCAGTGCTGAAGCGGTGTCCCGTTTAAATGCCGTTATGGTAGAGGGAATCGAAGTTTTAAGCTTCCGCCAGATCGCAGAGAAAAAGAAGATGACCGGAATGGCGATTGTCGCGGCAGCAGACTATCTTCTGGATCTTGTGCCGGAAACACTGCCGGATGACTGGGAAACACAGGTGGATGCCTTTCTCTCGCAGTCTGAGATCCGCATCTTAAAACAGACAAAACGCAGCGAAAAAGAAGTGGACATCAAACCTTTGATCTACCGGATGGAAGTGCAGGATCACAAGCTTTTTATGCAGCTCGCTGCCGGAAGTGTGGAGAATTTAAAACCGGGACTTGTCATGGAAGCATTCTGCCGGTTTTTAGATGCAGATGCCACACAGTTAAAATTTGCACTGTGCCGTCTGGAAATGTATGCTGATTCCGGGGATGAGAACGCACGAAATCTGGTAACCTTAGAATCTCTCGGCACAGTAATCGAATAAATCCTGCTGTGTTCAGACAGTACAAAAAAGAGAGGTATCATACAAATGGCAGTACGAAAAATTTTAATGCTGAAAAAAGAGGAGAAGATCTGGACCTTTCTTCTTGAAGATGATGTAATCGTAGAGATCCACTGCAGTCTTCCGGACTCTGATCAGCACAGACAACCTGTACTCGGAGATATTTACATCGGAAAAGTAAAAAATATCGCCGCGAATATAGGAGCCGCTTTTATCGAGATCGCTCCGGGAAAAGAGTGCTACTACGACCTAAGTCAGGCGCCTCAGGCGATCTTTACCCATAAAATCGGGAAAAAACCGCTTTGTATCGGAGACGAGCTGGTCGTTCAGATCAGCCGGGAAGCAGTCAAGACAAAAGCGCCGACTGTCAGCAGCAATATCAATTTTACCGGGCGGTATGCAGTACTGACAACCGGAAATACCAGGATCGGCACTTCCGGGAAGCTTCCCCGTTCTCTTCGGGATACGTACAAAGAAAAGCTGAGTCATCTCAAAAATGAGGACTACGGGCTGATCATTCGTACGAATGCAAAGGGCACTGCCTTCGAGACGGTACTTGAGGAGATTCAGAAACTGGAGAATGCCTGTGTTAAGTTAAAAGAGACTGCTCCGTTTCGAACCTGCTTTTCCTGTCTGCAGGAGGCTCCTCCGTCTTATATTACAGATTTGAAAAATGTATACGCAGACGGATTGTCAGCAATCATTACCGATGATCCCAGGCTGTATCAGCAGATTCACGAATTTTTGCAGGCGGAGCAGCCGGAAGATCTCTCCAAACTTCAGTTTTATGAGGAACAGCTTCTGCCGCTTTCCAAACTTTACAGTACCGACATTGCCGTAGAACGCGCACTCAAAGAATACGTCTGGCTGAAAAACGGCGCTTATCTTGTCATTCAGCCGACAGAAGCACTGACCGTGGTAGATGTCAATTCCGGAAAATATTCTGCGAAGACAAAAAAGAAAAGTGCGGAAACGTATTTAAAGATCAATCTGGAAGCGGCAAAGGAAACAGCACGGCAGATCCGCCTGCGCAATATTTCCGGAATTATCCTGATTGACTTTATCAACATGGATGATCCGGACATGATGCAGGAGCTGTTAAAACAATTCCGTCGTTTTCTTGGAGAAGACCCGATTCAGACGTCCGTTGTGGATGTCACAGCACTCCAGTTAGTAGAAGTAACCCGTAAAAAAGTACGGCGTCCGCTTCACGAATGCGTCCGTGACAAAGCCGAAAAATCACCAGAAAGAAGTGAACACGTTGAGTAAAAAAGAATTAAAAACAAACGCCATGCGCATTTTGGACCGCAGGAAGATTTCCTACGAATACCAGACTTATGAATGTGACAATTTTACCGATGGAATCAGTACAGCCGACACACTGGGGCTGCCTCATGAACGGGTGTATAAAACCTTGGTCACAACCGGAAAGAGCGGTTCTCATTATGTGTTTGTCATCCCCATTGAAGCAGAGCTGGATCTGAAAAAAGCAGCCCGGGCAGTAGGAGAAAAGTCTGTGGAAATGCTCCCTGTCAGAGAGATCACAACTGTGACCGGGTATGTACGGGGCGGCTGTACCGCGATCGGTATGAAAAAAGCATTTCCGACAACCATTCAGGAGAACGCACAAACGCTGGATTATATCTATGTCAGCGGCGGAAAGCTTGGAATGCAGCTGAAGCTTTCTCCGGATGACTTAAAGAACGTGACACAGGCACAATATGCTGATGTTACTTTTTAACATTTCGGAGTACACTCGGTTTTTTTTAAATCTATGATTTACAATCCTGAAAATACCCTGTATAATAGGAAAGCGAAATGATAGAGCGTGCGTTTTACAAACATCTATGCATCTAATTTGAAATAATATATAGTTGGAGGAAAGAAGATGAAGAAAGTAGTAAAATTCGGGGGAAGTTCTCTCGCTAGTGCCGAACAATTCAAAAAAGTAGGAGATATCATCCGGGCAGACAAGTCCAGACGCTATGTAGTACCTTCTGCTCCGGGAAAACGCAGTTCCAGCGACACAAAGGTCACAGATATGCTTTACAGCTGCTACAATCTTGCGATCCGTGAAAAGAAATTCACAAGCCTTCTGGATGAGATCCATGCAAGATATAACGAAATCATCGACGGTCTTAATCTGGAACTTTCACTGGATCATGAATTCGATATGATCCGTGAAAATTTTGGCAAAAAAATCGGAAGAGATTATGCTGCATCCCGGGGAGAATATTTAAATGGTATCATTATGGCAAATTATCTGGGATTTTGTTTTATCGATGCAGCTGAAGTGATCCGCTTTCATGAAGACGGCAGTCTGGATGACGAGAAAACAAACGAATTGCTCTCTCTTCGTCTTGAAGGGGAAGAATTTGCTGTCATCCCTGGATTCTACGGTGCGAAAAAAGACGGAACCATTGTCACATTTTCCCGCGGCGGTTCTGATATCACAGGCTCTCTGGTTGCCCGTGCAGCTATGGCTGACCTGTATGAAAACTGGACCGATGTATCCGGATTTCTGATCGCAGATCCACGCATTGTTACAAATCCAAAATCCATCGAGACGATCACCTACCGTGAACTTCGTGAACTTTCTTATATGGGGGCAACTGTACTTCATGAGGATGCGATCTTCCCTGTCCGTAAAGTCGGCATCCCGATCAATATCCGCAACACCAATGCTCCACAGGACAAGGGCACACTGATCGTAGAGAGTACCTGCAGACAGCCAAAATATACCATTACCGGAATTGCCGGGACAGATGGATTTGCTGCCGTGACCATTGAAAAAGCAATGATGAACTCCGAGATCGGATTCTGCCGCAAGGTACTGGAAGAGTTTGATAAAAACGGTATTTCCATCGAGCATATGCCTTCCGGCATCGATACAATGACAATTTTTGTACATAAAGATGAGTTCGAAGAGAAAGAACAGCAGGTACTGGCCGGAATCCATAAAGCTGTGAATCCGGACCACATTGAACTGGAGTCTGATCTTGCTCTGATCGCCATCGTCGGAAGAGGAATGCGTTCCACACGCGGCACTGCCGGAAGAATTTTCTCCGCCCTTGCCCATGCCCATATCAATGTCAAGATGATCGACCAGGGATCCAGCGAGCTGAATATCATTGTCGGTGTAAGACACGATGACTTCAAAAACGCCATCCGTGCACTGTACCAGATTTTTGTAGAAACACAGATTTAAAGACAGAGGTGACACGATGAACATTTTGTTCTTTTTACATCCAAAACAGGAGGTTGCATATGTCTATGATGACTGCACACTCCGTCAGGTTCTGGAGACAATGGAACATCACAAATATGCTTCAATCCCCATGCTGAACCGTCAGGGAGAGTATGTTGGAACGATTACAGAAGGTGATCTGCTCTGGGGCATGAAAAAATATACCAATCTGAATCTGAAAGAAGCAGAACATATCTTTATTCATGATTTTGAGCGAAAAGCAGATTATATCGCAGTGGCTGCAGATTCCGATATGAAAGATCTGATCAGCCGGGCAATGAGCCAGAATTTTGTTCCCGTCGTAGATGACCAGAACAAATTTATCGGTATTATCACAAGGCGCAGCATCATCGAATATTGCTATGACAAATTGAATGAATGCGACAAATAATACATATTTTTAAAATATTTTTCTGCTTCCTATTGACTTATATGGAATATGCGTGCTATACTAACACGGTATGCCGCACAGCGAGGTTTTCAAGTTCTGATTCAGACACCGAAGCTGGCGAGTAATGATAATAGGAGGTGCCATATGTACGCAATTATAGCAACAGGTGGTAAACAGTACAAAGTAGCAGAAGGCGATATCATTAAAGTAGAAAAACTTGGTGTAGAAGCTGGAGAGACTTATACATTTGACCAGGTGCTGGCAGTAAGCAATGACAAATTAGTTGTTGGAGAGCCTACAGTAGCAGGTGCAACAGTTACAGCTTCTGTAATCGGTGACGGAAAAGCTAAAAAAGTGATCGTTTACAAGTATAAGAGAAAAACTGGATACCATAAGAAAAATGGTCACAGACAGCAGTACACAGCAGTTAAGATTGAAAAAATCAACGCTTAATCTGTCATATGATCAAGGTAACCGTTTATAAGACAGTAAATCATGACTATGCAGGTCTGGACGTACTCGGACATGCAGGGTATTCGGAAGCGGGAAGTGATGTGGTCTGTGCGGCAGTGTCTGTACTGGTCATCAACACACTTAATTCGATTGAACGTTTTACATCAGATAAGATTTCTCTTGTTTCTGATGAAGAGACCGGGATGATTGAATTTCGGTTTATCCGAAAACCTTCTCATGATGCCAAGCTGCTGTTCAAATCTATGGTTCTTGGATTACAGGAGATAGAAGAAGACAGCGAATATGAACCATACATTGATATCATTTTCAAGGAGGTGTAACAACCATGATGAAATTAAACCTTCAGTATTTTGCTCATAAAAAAGGAGTTGGTTCCACACGAAACGGACGTGACTCTGAAGCTAAGAGATTAGGTGCAAAGAGAGCTGACGGACAGTTCGTAAAAGCCGGAAATATCCTTTACAGACAGCGCGGAACAAAGATTCACCCAGGTGTGAACGTAGGACGCGGAGGAGATGACACATTGTTCGCATTAGTTGACGGTGTTGTCAGATTCGAAAGAAAAGGAAGAGACAAAAAACAGGTTTCTATCTATCCGGTAGCTGAATAATTACCGTGAGAAAGCCTCAGACTTCTTAGTCTGAGGCTTCTTTTTCGTAAAACACCACACACATTTTGGTGCCAAAACAATTGATTCTAATTTTTGAAGAGGAAAAAACAATGTTTGCAGACAGAGCGAAAATATTCATCCGTTCCGGCAAAGGCGGGGACGGACACTGCAGCTTCCGCCGGGAACTTTACGTGCCAAACGGAGGTCCGGACGGCGGAGACGGCGGAAGAGGCGGTGATCTGATTTTTGAAGTAGATGAAGGACTCAACACACTGGTTGATTACCGTCACAAACGAAAATATGCTGCCGGAGATGGAGAAGAAGGCGGCAAGAGAAAATGCCACGGAAAGGACGGCAAAGATCTGGTTCTTCGTGTTCCGGAAGGGACCGTGATCAAAGAATCCAAGACCGGAAAAGTCATTGCAGATATGTCAGGAGACAACCGCAGACAGATTGTGTTAAAAGGCGGAAAAGGCGGACTTGGAAATCAGCATTTTGCAACTGCTACTATGCAGGTTCCGAAATACGCGCAGCCTGGACAGCCTGCCATGGAACTGGAAGTCAATCTGGAACTGAAAGTCATTGCTGACGTCGGATTGATCGGATTTCCAAATGTCGGAAAATCCACCTTCCTTTCCAGAGTCACAAATGCACAGCCGAAGATTGCCAACTACCACTTCACAACACTGAATCCAAATCTTGGAGTGGTAGACCTGGAGGGAGCAAAGGGATTTGTCGTTGCCGATATCCCGGGACTGATCGAAGGAGCTTCCGAGGGTGTCGGACTTGGACATGAATTTTTACGTCACATTGAGCGGACAAAAATGATGATCCATGTCGTAGACGCAGCCGGAACAGAAGGACGTGATCCGGTAGATGACATCTATAAGATCAACGCTGAACTTCAGGCCTACAATCCTGAAATTGCAAAACGCCCGCAGGTGATCGCAGCAAATAAAACAGATCTGATCTACAGTGAAGATGACGATCCGATTCAGCGCCTGAAGGAGGAGTTTGAGCCACAGGGCATCAAAGTATTCCCAATCTCCGGAGTATCCGGACAGGGCTTAAAAGAACTGCTCTACTATGTAAGTGAACAGATTCAGACTATGGATGTACCTCCGATCGTATTTGAACAGGAATTCTTCCCGGAGGACGAGCTGATTTATGAAGAGCTTCCTTACACAGTAGAAAAAGAAAAAGATGTCTATGTGGTAGAAGGTCCGAAAATTGAAAAGATGCTTGGTTACACCAATCTGGATTCCGAAAAGGGATTCGCTTTCTTCCAGAAATTCTTAAAAGAAACCGGTATTCTGGACAAATTGGAAGAAGCAGGTATTCAGGAAGGCGATACCGTGAAAATGTACGGCCTGCAGTTTGATTACTATAAATAAATTTCATATATTTTAACAGGAGATTGAATATCATGACAACAAAACAGAGAGCCTATTTAAAAAGTCTTGCCATGACCATGGATCCGATCTTTCAGATTGGAAAATCCAGCATGACTCCAAGCCTTACACAGGCGATCAGCGAGGCTTTGGATGCACGTGAACTGATCAAGATCAGTGTATTGCAGAACTGTGCGGATGATCCGAGAGCTTTGGCAGAAATGGTGGCTGAGCGCACCCGTTCTCAGGTCGTACAGGTCATCGGCAAAAAAATTGTATTGTACAAAGAAGGAAAAGACGATAAGAAAAAAATCGTACTTCCGTAGGAGATTTCTATGAGAATCGGAATTATGGGCGGAACCTTTGACCCGATTCATATCGGACATCTGCTGCTTGGTGAATTTGCCTATGAGCAGTTCCATCTGGATGAAGTCTGGTTTCTGCCCAACGGAAATCCGCCTCACAAAGAAGTGGAAGATACAGAAGAAGCGCTTGCACACCGGGTTGAAATGGTGCGGCTTGCTGTGAGAGAAAACCCGCATTTTCAACTTTCCCTTCACGAGGCAAAAAAAGACTGTCATTCTTACACGTATAAAACTCTGCAGGAATTTCATGCGCTGTATCCTGAGAATGAATATTTCTTTATTCTTGGAGCGGATTCTCTCTTTTCCATCGAACAATGGAAATATTTCAAAGAGATTTTTCCATCCTGTACCATTCTGGCAGCAATGCGGGATGATAAAGATTCTTTTGATATGCAGCGTCAGATTCAGTATCTGGAAACGAATTACCAGGCAAAGATCGAACTTTTACAGGCACCGCTTCTGGAGATTTCATCGACAACGATCCGAAATCGTGCTGCCCAAAATCGTTCGATCCGCTATATGGTTCCGGATTCTGTTGCAGATTATATTCAAAAACTGCAATTATATACCAAAAGAGAAGAGGAGAGGTCATGACAACTGAATTAACTGCCATCCGCAAAAAGCTTGAAAAGAAGCTGAAAGAAGAACGTTATATCCACACTCTCGGCGTCATGTACACCGCTGCTTCCATGGCTATGCGCCATGGAGCGGATGTCCAAAAAGCCATGACTGCCGGTCTTTTGCATGATTGTGGAAAATATTGCGACGTCAATGAACAGATCCTGCTCTGCAGGAAGCATCACATTAAACTGTCAGATGCCGAACTGGAGGTTCCTGCGCTGATCCATGCCAGATTGGGTGCCTATTTTGCAGAATACGAATACGGCATCACAGATTCGGAGATCCTGGATGCGATCACCTATCACACAACCGGGCGTCCGGCCATGACCATGATTGAAAAAATCGTCTATCTGGCAGATTATATCGAACCCGGAAGAAAAAAGATTCCGGGGCTGGCCGAAGTGCGAACTGCCGCATTTGATGACATCGACACCGCTGTCTGCATGACAGCAGAATCAACTCTGGCATTCTTAAAAAGAGCCGGAAGAAAAGTAGATCCTATGACAGAAAAAACCTGTCAGTATTATAAAAATAAAGCCGCAATATCCCTGTAAAGGGATATCGGACAATCCGGAAAGGAGAACAAATTATGGAACAGTCAAAACTTATGGCACGTCTTGCTTATCAGGCACTGGACGATAAAAAAGGGGAGGATATCCAGGTAATTGATATCTCTCAGGTTTCCGTCCTTGCAGATTATTTTATCATTGCAAACGGAAACAGTGAAAGCCAGGTACGTGCACTGGTAGACAACGTGGAAGAAGAACTTTCAAAAGCCGGATATGAAATGAAACAGAGAGAAGGATATGGCTCCGGAAACTGGGTGCTGATGGATTTCGGCGAGATCATCGTCCATGTTTTCGACAAAGAAAACCGTCTGTTTTATGATCTGGAACGTATCTGGAGAGACGGAAAGCATGTAGATTTTTCTGAGTTGTAAAAAGAATAGTTGTACAGAAGTAACTAGCATTTTTCTATAATTTGTAAAAACAATTATTCTGTAGCAAACCAACCAACAAAACGAAGCGTATTACTGGCAAAACCGGTGATACGCTTTTTTAATGGAGGCAAAATGAAAAAATTTAAAGCTAAAATCTACCTAAAAAACAAAAAAGAATTAAATGAATACCTAAAAAATCTCGTAAAAATAAAGAAAAACCCTACTTTAGAAGATGTGAAATTTTCATTTAAGTGGGGAACAATCCCTTGTAACCAATAACTACCATTTGGAAATATCAGGGAAAAAGAAGATGTGGAGGAAATATAATTATAAATAACGAAATACCTAAAACAATTCCGGTCGCAGACTATGCCGGATATATTATGAAAAATTTTAAGCCAGATGTCATAAAATTCAAAAAGCCTGAATCGGAATGGACAGAAGAAGAACATACAGAATATACAAAATGGAGTCTTAAACTGTCTATGGCACATAGATTCAAGCAACAAATACAGGAGAATAAACCCTTAACAAATAGGGACAAAAGGATTATAGAGCGTTTTAGAAGTGACGCAGATTTCTTTGGCGAAAAAATATGTGGCAAAGAAACATCAAGACTATTCGAACAACCATATACTTTTGATCTATTTAATGAGTGGCAGGAAAAGCACTTTAAAGAACACCCGGAAGACAAAGATAAAACAATCGAAGAGTTATTTGACATACGGCTTTCTGAACAGAAGCTATATCATTACAAAGAAGTAAACGGCAAATATTATGGTGCAGAAATTCCAAAAGAAATACATTACACAGAATATTTCCGATATCTATATTTCAATGTAAAGTATAAATTTAGTGAGAAAACGTATTACAGATCTATCCCATATACAGACAAGGATAAGCAAGAAAGTATATGGGATAGGGAACGCTGCTTCGTTGCACAAGAGATCAGTGAATGGAGAGTGGACGAACTAGAAGATTGGCAGCGAGATCTTATTGAAAAAATAAGAGTCGGTGTTGAGCTGAAAGACGATGATATTGTTAAAGCAATGGGGTATTAAAATCTAAATGATGGTTCTCATAAAACATCTTTAGGCGAATTATGGCTTCTCGTTCTTTGCGAAGTTTAGCAAGAGATTCTTCATCAGATGAAACAAGAGCCTCTTTAATCGAGGAATCCAACGATTTATGATAGAAACAACAAGTTCCAAACTAAATAAAATTCGGGTTTTATTTAGACTACTAATCGCCTGAAACAAGCAAATATTGCTTAAAACAGAGGATAACGATTTTTACGAAAAACAGAAAAATCATGTTTGCGAAAGGATAAATAGAAGATCAGTAAAAAAGCGGGAATCAGTCTGATGTAAGCGTCGTCTGATTCCCGCTTTTATAATAATGTATCCGCCTACCGGAAGAAGCGAAATACTCCAATGACTTTTCCGATAATGGAAACATCTTTTACGATGATGGGATCCATAAAATCATTCTCCGGCTGAAGGCGGATGATTCCTTCTTCCCGATAGAAGGTCTTCACAGTCGCACCATCCTCAATCAATGCAACCACCATATCTCCATTTTCTGCAGTATGTTCTTCCTGAACAAGAACCATATCTCCATCCAGAATGCCTGCATTGACCATGCTTTCTCCTTTTACCTCCAGAAGAAACGTCTGCTTATTTGGCATCATCTCTACCGGTATCGGGAAGTAGTTCTCAATATTCTCCTGTGCCAGAAGCGGCTCCCCGGCAGCCACACGCCCGATCAGAGGGACATTGACAACCTCTCTTCTGAGCAGATTAAATTCATCGTCCAGAATCTCAATCGCTCTTGGCTTCGTAGGATCTCTGTGGATATACCCGTTTCTCTCCAGTGTCTCCAGATGAGAATGTACGGAAGACGTGGACTTCAGATTCACTGCCTCACAAATCTCACGTACTGCCGGCGGAAACCCGCGTTCTAATATCTGTGATTTGATATATTCTAAAATCTCTCTCTGCTTATCTGTAATCGTTCCTTTTGACATAATAACCCTCCTGCAAGTTCTTTCCGACTCATTATTTAGTTTATTTTATCATAGCACACTGCAAAAATCAAACATTTGTTTGGAAACTATGTTCGATTTCTATATTTTCTTATGATTTTTTGTTTTCTGCTTGACCATCGTCTTACTCTATAGTTTATTGTAGATAAGGTGACTGAAACAGACATACTTTTTTAGGAGGTAATCTACTTATGCAACTTATTCTTCACTACCTGAAGCGATACAAGAAGCTGTTTGTTTTAAATATTATTTCCGTATTCGGATTTGCACTTGTAGAGCTTGGCATTCCGACGATCGTATCTGAAATGATCGATAATGGGATCATGCATCAGGACAAACAGTATTTAATCCGCATGGGAATCGTGATCGTAGTGATTTCTTTGATCGGTGTATCCGGAACGATCCTGCTTGGATACTGCTGTGCCAAAATTTCCACATCTGTAACACGGGATATCAGAGAAGATGTATTTCAGAAAGTACAGACATTCTCACACAATGAGATGAATCAGTTTGGTATCGCTTCTTTGATCACCCGGACAAACAATGATGCATTTCAAATCATGACGTTTTTAAATGTGATTTTACGGACCGCACTTTTAACACCGATCATGATCATTGTCAGCTTCACTCTGACGATCCGTTCCTCTTTGAATCTCTCTTTAATCATTGCATCCACCGTCCCTGTAATCATCCTGGGCGTTGTGATCGTAGGAAAAATATCGGGACCGCTCAGTGACAGACAACAGAATTCTCTGGATCGTATCAATCGCATCTTCCGTGAAAATCTCACCGGAATCCGTGTGATTCGCTCTTTTAACAATGATGGCTACGAATCCGAACGCTTTGACAGTGAAAACAGCTACTTCATGAAACAGTCTCAAAATCTGTTCAAGCTGATGTCTTCCACAGAACCGGTCTTTTTCCTTTTGATGAATCTGGCCGCTTTGTGTATCTATCTGACAGCAGCAAACATGATCGATGCACAGACTCTGCAGGTCGGAAAGCTGGTGGCTTTCATGGAATATCTGTTTCATGCTATGTTTTCTGTCATGCTTTTCTGTATGGTTTTTATGCTGTATCCGAGAGCCAGCATCTCTGCAAAGCGAATTATGGCCGTATTGAATACAGAAACTTCAATTGAAAATCATCCCGGGAATGCTCAGACAGATTCTGGGTCCGGTGAACACAGCGTGATCTTCGAGCATGTGGATTTCGTTTACCCGGATGGAGAGGAAGCTGTACTGAAAGATATTTCTTTTTCCGCAAAAAGCGGAGAGACCGTTGCCTTTATCGGAAGCACAGGTTCCGGAAAAAGCTCCCTGATCCAGCTAATTCCAAGATTTTATGACCGCGCTTCTGGAAATATTTACATTGACGGTCAAAAAATCGAAGATCTGGATATCAATGCTCTTCGAAGTAAAATCGGATTTGTTCCGCAGAAAGCACACCTGTTTTCCGGAACAATCGAAGAAAATATCCGCTTTGGAAAACCGGATGCCACAATGGATGAAATCATTCATGCCGCAAAGATTGCCCAGGCATATGATTTTATTATGGAAAAACCACATCAGTTCCAGGAACAGATCGTTGAAGGAGCAACCAATGTCTCCGGCGGTCAGAAACAGCGTCTGTCGATCGCCCGTGCTTTGATCCGAAAGCCGGAGATCTACATCTATGACGATTCCTTTTCTGCTCTGGATTTTAAGACAGATGCCCGACTTAGAAAAGCTCTGAAACCGGAGATTAAAAACGCCATCGTCTTTCTTGTGGCACAACGGGTTTCTACGATTCTGGACGCAGATAAGATCGTAGTTCTGGATGAAGGCAAAATTGCCGGAATCGGAACTCACAGGGAGCTGCTTGCATCCTGTCCGATTTATTACGAAATTGCAGCTTCCCAGCTGAGCAAGGAGGAATTGACTTATGCCTGAGAATAAACTGACCTTTCGAAACTGTATCCGTGAACTGCTCGGGTTCGTCCGTCCATACCGTATCAGGTTGTCGATCGCACTGTTTATGATCATAGTGACCAATCTGACATTTGCCCTGAATCCTATGATGGAAGGAAAGATCACCACGCAGCTTGCCAGTGACGGTGCGAAAATCCTGCAGGGAGTCCCGGGAGCGCACGTTCAATTTTCAATCCTGTTCCGTTTTATGGGGATTCTGTTGTGTCTGTACATCCTAAAGACAATCTCACAGCTGATTACATCAGTTTTCCTCACAGACGCCATTCAGAAAACTATGCATGACATCCGCAATGCACTGCAGAAAAAAATCCAGCGTCTCCCGGTCAAATATTTTGATGACCACGCATTTGGAGATATTTTAAGCAGTGTTACAAACGACGTCGATACACTGAGTAATGCACTCCAGCAAACGCTTTCCCGCGTATTTGCAGCAATCCTCACCTTCCTGTTTGTCATCTTCATGATGTTTTCCATCAATGTCTGGATGGCACTGACAGCACTTTTGATTATTCCTCTGACCATACTGATCACATTTAGATTTGTAAAACGTTCACAAAAACTGTTTGATCTGCAGCAGGAGATGGTAGGAGAGTTGAACGGAACGATTACAGAATTATACGGCGGATTTAACGAAATTCTCCTTTTCAACCGACAGAAAGATTCCTGCAACAGATTTTCTGCAGTCAATCAAAAGATGGCAGATGCCGCATTTAAGGCTCAGTTCCTTTCTTCCTTGATTTCGCCGTTTGTATCCCTCGTCACCTATCTGACGATTGGAAGCATTGCCGTCATGGGAAGCTTTTTTGTCATAAACGGTTCTGTCACCGTCGGGAATCTGCAGGCATTTATCCGTTATATCTGGCAGATCAATGATCCGTTATCCCAGGTATCTCAGCTGTCTTCCCAGGTACAGTCCGCCTATGCTGCCATGAACCGGATTTTTACGCTGTTAAATGAAACAGAAGAGGTACAAAAAGGCAGTGTTAAGATCGATGTCTCCCAAATTCAGGGAAACGTAACATTTGACCACGTGCAGTTTGGTTACACAGATGAACTTTTGATGAAAGATGTCAGCTTCCAGGTACAGTCCGGACAAATGGTTGCGATTGTCGGGCCTACCGGTGCTGGAAAGACCACGCTGATGAATCTGCTGCTTCGTTTCTACGATGTGAACGGCGGGTCCATCAAAATTGACGGAATTGATATCCGGGACATGGACCGAAGTGATCTTCGCAGCCTGTTTTCTCTCGTTCTTCAGGATACCTGGCTGTTTTCCGGCAGTATTTTTGAAAACATCCGTTACGGATCTTTGACTGCCCGAAAAGACGAAGTAGTTGACGCAGCAAAAATGGCAAATATCCACCATTATATTTCTACGCTGAGCCATGGCTATGACTCTATGATCAATGAAGAGTCCAACAATATTTCTCAAGGGGAAAAACAGCTTCTCACAATCGCAAGAGCTATTTTAAAAAACCCGAGGATTCTGATTCTCGACGAAGCTACATCAGCAGTCGATACCCGTCTGGAACGGATGCTCCAGGACGCAATGCAGAAAGTCATGGCAGGGCGAACCTCTTTTGTCATTGCCCACCGGCTTTCAACGATACGCAATGCCGACCTGATCCTGGTCGTAGATAACGGAAATATCATTGAGCAGGGAACGCATGAAGAACTCTTAAGAAAAAACGGTACCTATCAGAAGCTGTATCACTCCCAATTTGCAAACCGGGAAACCATAACAGCAGAAGAGTAGTCTTTCCAAAAAAACAGATAATAACCCAGTTGACAAACATACGTTCTGGTGATATACTTCTTTGTGTAGTCAGAACGTATGTTCTTTTTGTTTGTTTCATTATGTTCAGGGGGATTTTACAATGAGAAAAAAGAAAAAGATGTCAGCAGTTATTACACTTATTTTATTTTGCGGGTGCTTTTTATTTGGAAGCTTTCTGTCTTTTGCACAGAATTCAAGAACGGAAGAGCCTGTGCAATTCAAATGCTACAAAAGCATTGTAATCCAGGAGGGAGACTCTTTGTGGAGCCTTGCAGAACGCCATATAGACTCAGAATCTGAAACAGCTGTGAAAGAATACATCAAAGAATTGAAACAGATCAATCAGCTGGAATCTGAAACCATACAAACCGGAGAACATTTGATCATCCCGTATTACACAACAGAATTTCCACAATAATTGTTTTTATATCATACAGATATCATTTACACCCCATGTAATTGATATAAATTCACTCCAAAAAGGAATGCTGTCAGGCAGATAGAGCTTATCTGTACTGCAGCATTCCTTTTTTATAAAAGCATTGAAAGTATGAATCACATACTTTATAATATATCCGTTAAACAAAAACGATCAAAACAGGAACAGAAAGAAGGTAAACAAATGTTAATAGAATGTCCGGCAAATACACGATTACAAGATTATCTCTTACAAAACGATATCCACATTTTGACGGCATGCGGCGGTCGCGGAAACTGTGCAAAATGCGTTGTCCGGATTGTAAAGGGACACGCCACAGTAAATACAATGGATCAAATATGGTTCTCGGAAGAGCAGCTTCTTGCCGGTTATCGGTTAGGTTGCCATGTATATGCAAAAGAACCGCTTACAGTAGAAATTCCAAATTAACTGCTCAAAACAGCAGTGTTTTCAGTCGTTTCAATCTATACGACAAATACTGATTTTTCCAAAAGATTAGCGTTTTTTAACAACTACTTCCAGAATGATCCTGTTTTGAACCTGTTGTGGGTTCTGCAATGGCCCTTCAAAGATATCATTGTTGCCTGTCTTTCAATATGCTATAATAACTTCATAAATAAAAAAGAACGAGGCGTTTTATTTTATGGAATCAAATCAGACAACTGAGCGAAAAACTTATCATGAACAAAAATATATTGACAATACGTTGCGTCTGCGGGAAATCTTAAAAACACTTCCAGCTTTTGCAAAAGATTATTTCCGTGCTGCAGAACCTACCACCTCTGCAAAAACAAGAATTTCTTATGCATATGATATCCGGGTATTCTTTCACTTTCTGATGGAAAACAATCCTGTATACAAGGATTATACCATCGATCAGTTTACCCCGCAGGATCTGGAGCAGCTCTCTCCTGTCGATATCGAAGAATATCAGGAATATTTAAAGGTTTACCAGAATCCGGAGGAAAAACAAATTACCAACACGGAAAAAGGACTTGCCAGAAAGATGTCTGCCCTGCGCAGCTTTTACGGCTACTATTTCAAGCATCAGATCATCGAGAAAAATCCAACACTGTTTGTCGATATGCCAAAGCTGCACGAAAAAGCGATCGTCCGTCTGGATACGGACGAGGTGGCTTCTCTTCTGGACTTTGTAGAACACGGTGGCGATGAGCTCACCGGACAGAAAAAAGTTTACTATGAAAAGACTAAAAACCGGGATCTGGCGATTATCACATTGCTCCTTGGTACCGGAATCCGTGTATCAGAATGTGTGGGGCTTGATATCCAGGATGTTGATTTTAAAAATAACGGGATTACGGTCGTCCGAAAAGGTGGAAATGAAATGGTCATCTATTTTGGCGAGGAAGTCGAACATGCCCTGAAACAATACTTGTATACAACACGGGAAGCTGCCACTCCTCTTCCGGGACATGAAAACGCACTGTTTTTATCCACGCAGCGCCGCCGTATGGGAGTCCAGGCAGTTGAAAATATGGTGAAAAAGTATGCCCGCCAGGTGACGCCAAATAAAAAAATCACCCCTCATAAACTGCGGAGTACTTATGGAACTACACTTTACAAAGAGACCGGTGACATCTATCTCGTCGCAGACGTACTCGGACACAAGGATGTCAATACAACCAAAAAACACTATGCAGCAATAGATGAGGAACGCCGACGCATGGCTGCAAAAGCTGTCACTTTGCGGGAACCCTAAGAGAATTGACAAAAGAAAGGATAAATCTTATGCAAAAAGAACGTACAATCGGAACAACAACTTTAAAAACTCCATATATCGGAATGGGTACCTGGGCAATTGGCGGAGGCACCTGGTGGGGCGAAAATGATGATGCACTCTCCATTCGCACCATCGAGGAAGCAATTGATCGGGGAATCGTATGGTTCGACACTGCTCCGGTCTACGGGATCGGACACAGTGAGAACGTAGTTGGCAAAGCCATAAAGCAAAATCGTTCCAGGATCCTGCTCTCTACCAAATGCGGGCTGGAATGGGATCATGAGACACCTTGCTTTCATAAAGTCATGGAAGGACGCAATGTTTACCGTGATCTTTCCGCCTCTGCGATTCGTAAAAATCTGGAAGACAGCCTTCGACGCCTGCAGACAGACTATATCGATATTTACTATACACACTGGCAGACTCCTGACTTTTCCCTCTATCCGCTGGAAGAAACGATGGATACTCTTCTCCAGTTGAAAAAAGAAGGGAAGATCCGTGCCATCGGAGCCTCCAACGTTACTGCTGAAATTGTCGAAAAGTACTGCTCTCTTGGACAGCTGGATGTAATTCAGGAAAAATACAGCCTTCTGGATACACATATTGCGGATGAATTGTTGCCTGTATGCCAGAAACATCATGTTTCCATCCAGGCGTACTCTCCTCTGGAACAGGGACTGCTCACGGGAAAAGTGACACAAGACACGGTGCTCTCTCCGACAGATGTGCGCAACAAAAATAAATTCTGGGCACAAAAGTCCCGTCTGAACATATTGGACGTTTTACAGAAATTAACCCCATATACTGAAAAATATAGTTGTTCCCTCAGCAACCTGATCATCTATCTGACCGCAGCTTCTCTTCCGGACTTGCATGTCCTCTGCGGCGCAAGGAAACCGGAACAGATCATCGACAATGTAAAAACACTCTCCCTGAATCTGGAAGAAGCTGACCTGTCAGAAATGAGTCAGTTATTTGAACAGCTTCGAAGCTCTATTAGATAAATTTTAATGTCATACGATGGAAAGAGACCTCACAGATTTCTTTACACAAGACTGTATAGGTGTCTTTCCACTCCCATGATATATAAGGAATCAAAAGTCTGCAGATTCTTTCTGTAAATTGTTTTTTTTCATACTCCTGATCTCCATGCATTTCCTGCCAAAAAAAAGTCAGAAGCTTTATAAGATAAATCAGATTTTCATACACGACAGCTGCATTCTTCTGAAACTGTTCCACTGTTTTCAAAAATCGAAGCAGCAATTCCAAAAGTGTTCGATTCTCATATTCCCAGAACGGCTTTCCTGAAATCTCTCCTCTTTCCGGATCGATTTCAAACAGCTGGATACTCTCTGAAAAAGTTTCCTGAATATCGTTTAAACTCTCCTTCAGCAGATCTTCCTTTTTCGAAAAGTAATATGTCAAATTTCCCACTGCAATTCCTGCCTCCGCTGCAATCTGCCGCATAGATACCTGTTCATATCCCTCTCTTTCAAATAGCCTCTTTGCACAATCGCAGATTCTTTCCCGCATTAGCTCTTTTTGATCCTGTGCTTTCATTCTATCTACCCTCTCTGGTTGATTCCTTTTTTGTCAAAGCTACTATAACATACTCCTTTGGAAAACGCAAATTTCTCATTTCTCGAATTAGTACATAGTACTATTTATTTTTTCTATTTATAGCACAGCGTACTACATTTTGTTTTAAAGGAAAATGCAGACAAATATCATACTCCTTCATTGTAATTCCATCTCTTTCACCTTATAATAGGAACATAAACCCAAAGAAAGGACCTTTACCATGGAACTACAGAAGTTATTAAGCTATACCCGAAAATCGGTTGATGAATACAGAATGATTGAAGAAGGCGATCATATTGCGGTCGGAATTTCCGGCGGAAAAGACAGCCTCACTCTGCTCTATGCACTACATGGGCTCAAGCGCTTCTATCCGAAGAAATTTGAACTCAGTGCAATCACCGTAGATCTGGGATTTGAAGATTTTGATCTTTCTCCGATTCAGGCACTATGTCAGGAACTGAATATCCCCTACCGAATCGAATCTTCTGATATTTATGAGATTCTTTTTCATGTCCGTAAAGAATCCAATCCCTGCTCTCTTTGTGCCAAAATGAGAAAAGGTGCCTTAAATCAGGCAATTAAAGAAATGGGATGCAATAAAATTGCCTATGCCCATCATAAAGATGACATTATCGAGACAATGCTGCTCTCCTTGATCTTCGAAGGACGTTTTTATTCATTTTCTCCGAAAACATATCTGGACCGTACTGATCTGACTGTTATTCGTCCAATGATGTTTGTAGATGAAAAAGATGTCATCGGTTTTAAAAACAAGTATCAGCTTCCGGTAGTGAAAAGCAAGTGTCCTGTTGACGGATATACAAAACGTCAATATGTCAAAGAACTTCTCCGTCAGTTAAATCACGAAAATCCAGGTGTCCGCGAAAGGATGTTTCATGCAATCCTTGATGGAAATATCGAAGGCTGGCCCGAACGGATCATTCATCCAAGAGCATAAAAAGTCCCCCTGCAGTAAAAGTCTTTATCTTTTCTGCAGGGGGAGTTCACTGTTTTTTAACTTCTAAAGAATTTTATCATCTCTTTGAATCTGCTCTTTCAACATTACATACTGCTCGATTGCTTTTGCTGTCCCTTCAATTCCAAGTTCTGAACTTGAGAGACACAATTCATAGCTTTCAGAGTCTGACCATTTTTTATTCGTGTAATAATTATAATAACTTGCACGCTTTTTATCGGTTTTAATGATCATATCTTTTGCCTTGGCATCCGTAAGATTATAAATTCTTGCAATCCTGCGGATACGTGCATCCAGATCAGCATGGATAAATACGTTCACCACATTATCATAAGATTCCAGAGCATAATCTGCGCAGCGTCCTACCAGAATACAAGGTCCTTCATCCGCAATCTTTTTAATCGCATCAAACTGTGCAAGAAATACTTTATGGTTGATTGGCATATCGGAGTAGGATCCGCCCGAATATCCCATAGAATACGTATCCATCACGAGAGAATACAAAAAGCTATTCGTCGGCTTTTCATCATGTGTTTCAAAAATTTCCTCACAGATACCACTTTCTTTCGCTGCTCTGCTGAGCATCTCTTTATCATACAGCTTGATTCCGAAATAATCTGCGATCTGATACCCGATCTCCCGTCCTGCACTTCCGAATTGTCTTCCTATTGTAATAATCGTGTTCGTCTTCATATTACTCCACGCTCCTTTTGCCTGTCATATTCTTGAAGTTTCTATACGCTCATTATACAACAATCTGCACTAAATAACAATAAAAAAACTGCATTTATCCGTCATTCAATACAATTTTCAAACAGAGCTTTCATTTTCAAGGGTTGCAGCGATTACACGGAGAGTACCCCTGATCGATCAATTTTTCCCTTGTTTCTGATGTTTCTTTTCGATTCTGCTGCTTTGTATCGCGGATACTGCTACAGTCTGGTTTATGGAATTTTTTTGTATTTGTGTTGACTACATAGGTAACTTCTTCATCCTTTTTTTCGCTTTCTGTAGTTTCACTCTCCCGGCTTTCTCCAGTTGCATAATCAATCCAAATCCCCGGCTGCACATTGTAGACAAACACATGGAAACGGATTTCTTCATCTTCCACAGAAGCGGCCTCCATAATGACTCCACTGGCTACCAGGTTATTGCCTTCATAAACCGGTGTCACACGGTACAGGACATGATGATTCGTCTCATGGACATAATCTGCTACCTGATTCTCAAACGGGAGCATTCCCTCCACATTAAAATATCGTGTTCCTGTGATAAGATTTTTTTCATTCGCATTCTCTCCGGCAAGCTGAAATCCGATCAGATGCGCACGATTATACAAATATTTCCCATCTACACAGTCATACTTCACTGTATGCCATCCAGAAGGCTTGATCATGCCTATTTTCCCCCGTTCCTGAGTCGGCATGATCTCCTGACAGATATTGGCATAAGCAGCCTGACAGCGCCCCAGTGCATCCAGATCGCTATATTGTTCAAAAGCTTCCATCGTATACTCTGACTCCTGAAAATCAGGTATATTATTGTTTAGCTCCACATAAGGTGATCCTGCATATTCCGGAATATTCCGTGCCGTATAGGTTGTCTTATTTTCACTTGCCGTAACCAATTGATCTTGCCCGGAGACAGCATTATTTTGCTGACATCCACATATGAGCATCACTGTCGCAAGAATCGGAAGCAGCAATTTCTTTATCTGCATAACTTAAATTCCTTTCTTTCTCTTTTCATATCTATTCGATCGCAAGCTGATTGAATGCAATCTTTTCACTGATAGCCTCTTTGGCAAGACTGTCTGCACGTTCATTTCCCTCTACACCGGTATGTCCTTTTACTTTGACAAAATGAAGCTTCACGGATGTACCATTCATAAAATCGCGATATTTCTGTGTTCCTGCCTGTTTTGCCGCCCAATCTCCGGTCACCCAGGATTCAATTCCCTGATAATCGTAAAATACCGAAAGCTCTGCAATTTTCCTCTTTTCCGCTTCTTTTACTGCTTTGATACATCCCAGAAGCTCTCCTGCCACATTGTGCATTTTCGCAAGATCCGGATGATCTCCTGACCCCTGCAGAACAACTTCCTCCTCGTCAGACAGTTTTAAAAATCCCCCAAACCCGTAAATCCCCTGAAAATAAGATCCATCCACATAGGCATATGGATAGGCAGTATGAGAAATATGTGTCTCTTTTGCCTCCGCGCTCTGCCCCGAATGAAGAAAAGACTGTGCCTCCTCTTCTGTAACAAACCCTTTAAAAACAGCCCCCGGATAGCCCGTCACCTGTTTCTGACATTCACTCCAGGTACGATAAATTCCCGGTACCCGTCCTTTTCTTACTGCATAATACTTATTCTTCGCCATCTTTTTTCTCCTCATGTTTCATTTTTTGAAATACCGGCACATACATGCACAGTGTCACGATCATAATGCCCATCATTATCATAATGATTCCATTGACTACAGCAGCCTCAAGCTGTGAAAACAAAAACAGGACAAGAAGTCCTGCAAACAGAACTGCAGTACAGACCTTGCCAAACCACATCGCTCCATCCAGCATCTTTCCTTTCTTCAGGAATATGAGCCCCATAACCCCCATGTAACCTTCCTTGACCAGCATCAATGCAATCAGCGCCCACATCATAGGATAGCGGGTTGCAAGACAGATTGCCAGTGCTGCATGCGTAAGCTTATCAGCGATCGGATCCAATGCCTTTCCCAGCTCTGTCACCATATGAAAATCCCTTGCAATCTTTCCGTCAAACAGATCTGTCAGGCTGGAGAGCAGAACAACCAGCGCTGCATACAAATATTCGCGTTCCGTTTCTGCCGTGATATACAGGTAACAAAACACCGGAATTAACAGAATCCGAAAATATCCCATCAGATTCGGAATCGAAAAAATTTCTTTTTTACTGAATCGTTTCATTCTCTTCTCACCTCATATGTATTCATTTTTCTATTATATGACACAAACATGTGTTTGTCTCCCTAAAAATCAAAAAAGGAATCGTATGTGCACATTTCTGACATATCCGTTTCCTTTTTTCCTAATTTCCTGTCTGATTTCTCAATTTTTTTAAGAGTTCTTCAAAATACTCCGGCAACGGGGCATCAAACTGCACATACACTCCCGTAGAAGGGTGTACAAAACCAAGGATCCTTGCATGCAGCGTCTGTCCCTGCAGTCTGAACGGACACTTCGCCGATCCGTAAACCAAGTCTCCCAATATCGGATGTCCGATGCTTGCCATATGAACACGGATCTGATGTGTCCTTCCTGTTTCCAGTTCGCATTCGATATGCGTGTAGTTTCCAAAACGCTCCAGTACCCGATAGTGCGTCACTGCCTCTCTTCCATGGGATGCATGGACGCTCATCTTCTTGCGGTCCGTCGGATGTCTCCCGATCGGTGCATTGACCGTGCCGGTATCCTCCTTTAAGTTTCCATGAACGATTGCTTCATATTTTCGGGTGATCGAATGGTCTTTGAGCTGCCCGGCCAGAATCTGATGTGCCCTGTCATTTTTACAGACCAAAAGAGAGCCTGTCGTATCCATATCGATCCGATGTACGATCCCGGGACGCATCACACCATTGATCCCAGAAAGATTTTCCCTGCAGTGATACATCAAAGCATTGACCAGAGTCCCTGTATAATGCCCTGGCGCCGGATGTACGACCATTCCCTTAGGTTTGTTTACCACAAGCAGATCAGTGTCCTCATAAAGGATGTCAAGAGGAATCTCCTCTGGCAGAATATCCGGCACTTCCAGTTCCGGAATCTGAAGTTTCACCTCATCCTCACTGCCCAGCTTATAATTTGCTTTTACCTGCTTTCCATTGACTTCAACCAATCCATCTTTGATCAGTTTCTGAATATAGGAACGGGACCTGTCCGGAATCTGCGTAGACAAAAATTTGTCGATCCGCTCATTTGTCACTGTCTCTTCTGCTGTAAAAAAACGTTCTTCTCTCATGATCTGGAGCCTTTCTTTTGCAGTACCCAGTCAAATTCCTGATCTTTATAATAGAAAAGAATCAGGATTCCAAAAAGGATGCAGCCAATTACCACATAACAGTCTGCCACATTAAAAATCGGAAAATCAATCAGATTGAAATAGCAGAAATCCACTACGTAATTCCTTGCCAGACGATCGATCAGATTTCCGATAGCGCCGGATGCCAGAAGGATCGCACATACTCTTAACGGAACAAATCTTCTTTTCTGCGGAATTCTCCCGTAAATGAAGACGACCGCAAAAAAAATCAGCAATGCTCCAACTGCAAATACAATCTGCCGATTCTGCAGGATTCCAAATGCAGCCCCACGGTTTTCCAGATACCGAAACTGAAATACTCCCGGTATTATAATCAAAGGATCCTGATCTTTCAGATAGGTAACCGCCAGCCATTTTGTAAATTGATCTGCGGCCACTGCCAGAAGAAATGCAAATAGTGCCCACAGATAACTTTTCCCTGTTTTTTTTCTTTCCTCCATTGTATTACTCCTGCCTCTGTCTTTGTTAAATATATTTATAAACAGATACATAAATTCTGTTCTTTTTCGTCTTTGCTCCCGTTCCATTATAACGGAATTTGCCATATCCTCTGACGGATATCACATCATTTTCTTTTAATTGATAACTGTTCGTTGTGATCAGTTTTCCGTTCACAAACACTTTTGCCCCTTCTATGAGACCCGAAAGCTTTGTCCGTGATGCAGAAAATGCAAGCGAAAGCAGACTGTCCAGACGAACAGACGCCACCGTTCCTCGGATTTCCTCATATTTGGGTTCATACTGAAAATCCTCTCTTGAAATCTCTTTTACCAGAACCTGTGTATGCCGGACTCTGGTCAATTCCTCCATCAAAAAAGACTGTAATGTGCGATGTACAAAAACAACCGCATCAGTTCCATCTACAAGGATATCACCTATCTTTGCACGTTCGATACCCAGTCCTAAGATCGTCCCCAGATAGTCTCTGTGAGTCAGCTGCTCTGCATATTTCGCATGCAACGGAGAAATCCTTAGAATATCAAATGGATAGTCAATCCATTCCTCCTCGCTGCACCATGACATTTCTCCACGCAAAGAAAGAGCATCAGGGAGAAATGCCGCCATCTGACGCTCTGCCAAGCCATATCCACCAAAAGTGACAAACTTTGTGTAAAGTCTGTCCTTTGGCATGGAATGTAAAATATTCAGTTCATTCAAATTCAAAAAATCCGAATATGTAACGATATCGCGACTATATGCCAGATTTGACAGCTCTGACAGCCGCTTCTCCAACTGTTGTTCTTCCTTCTGCATATGAATAAATCCTAGTATCTGCCTCTCATGCTTGGTTTTTCCATGGAACCGCCGAGAAGATCCTGCAGATCTCCGGAAATATCTACATTCGTCGGTGTCACAAGGAAGATGTAATTAGAAATCTTCTGCAGATTTCCGCTGATCGCAAAAGTCGCTCCTGAAATGAAATCAATGATACGCTGTGCAATCTCAAGATCCATACCTTCCAGATTCAGGATCACAGTACGTCCTGCAAGCAGTGTCTCGGTAATCTCACGAGAATCATCTACAGAAGTCGGTTTTACAACACAGACCTCCATATTCACACCTCTTCTGGCTGCAGGCTGACGCATTGGTGTCACTTTATTTCCAGAGGATGGAGCAAGATGCTTGTCCTCGTCCATATCGAAATCATCAAAATCATCACTTCTGCTCTTCTTGTTTCCGAAAATTGAACGATGCGGTTTTTCATCGAAATCATCATCTTCAAAATCATCATCGTAAAAATCATCATCATCGTATTCGTCATCATTCAATTTCATGATATCCAAGAATTTATCAAATACACCCATGTTTACACTCCTATCTTATGCCGTACCCTTTTTGCATAAAGTTATTTTAAAATTGAAAACGTACCTTCTTATCCGGAAATTAAATCTGATAATTTCTGGCACCAAAGATTCCAGTGCCTACACGCACCATAGTCGCGCCTTCTTCGATCGCAACTTCATAATCATTGGTCATCCCCATTGAAAGTATGCTTACGTTAACATTATCAATGTTTTTATTCATAATGTCAACAGATAATTTATGTAAATTTGCAAAAACAGGACGATTATCCTCTGAATTTTCCACAAATGGTGCGATTGTCATCAGCCCTTTTACGCAAATATGTTGAAATTGTGAAATTTTTTCAATGAAGGGAATGACTTCGTCAACTTTCAGCCCAAACTTACTTTCTTCCTGTGCAACATTTACTTCTATCAGAATATCCTGGACACAATTCTTCTTTGCAGCCTCTTTTTCGATTGTTTCTGCCAGCTTCAAAGAATCTACGGAATGGATCAGTGCCGTTTTTCCGACAATATATTTTACTTTATTTGTCTGAAGATGGCCGATCATGTGCCACTCTATATCCTTTGGCAGAATTTCATATTTTTCTGTCAATTCCTGCACTTTGTTCTCACCGTATACATGTATACCAAGTTGATATGTCTCTTCAATCATTGATACAGGCTTTGTTTTGCTTACAGCGATCAGAGTCACTTCATCCCGTTTTCTCCCCGCACAGTCACATGCCGCCTGTATACGGCGTTCCACCTCTTTCAGTTGTTCTTTCAACATGTTTCAAGCTCCTTTCCCACTTTAAAATATCACTTCATCCTCTTTTACGTCTTCTCCATCCTGTACGATATGATCATAATTTGACAAGCCGTAAGAATTATCTTCTTTAATAATATAATACTCATCACTCTCACACAGGATCTCAACTGCATTGAATACCGCGTATCCCTGATTGATATTATAAACGCCACTCAACTCTGCCGTTTTTTCTACTGTCATTGTCTCTGATGACTCCGGTTTGATCAAGGTAGTTCCTACTTTCAGACTCTCCGGATTCACATAGTTTGTCCCGTCATCTGATACATAATAAATCTCAACCTGCTGAAATACCGCGCTGTCCTTATCCTGTATCATCACTCCGGAGTCTGAGCTGTTGCCTCCGGTTGTAATATAATCCTGAGGTATCGCATAACATGATTTTTTGATCACCGAGCTTTTCGGAATCTTCAGTCCGCTCTGATCTTCCAGTATCAACTCTACATTCAAGTAGCGCTTATCTGCATACCGGATCATGGATTTATCAAAATCGAGACACCCATAATATTGTTTTCCTTTTTTTAAAATTGAAAAATCCGCCCATACCGTGTCATTCTCATTATCAAGCCGCACTTTCACAGAATCTGTCTCGGACAGCTCTTTTGCTGTTTGATCCTCCAATGGAATCACAACTGACCAGTCTTCACTGGTGACAAGCTTATAAATCGGTTCTCCGCTTGCTATTTCCATGTTGTCTTCCAGATTTGTACTCTTGTAATTGCTTTTATCAAAATCTGCATCCGTAAAATTGTCTTTTGTCAGACCTTCTTCGCCGTCATATGTCAGAACCATCACACCGTCCCTTGCAGCCGGATATGTTTTTACATCCTGCCCACTCGCAGCGATCACTGCGTCAAGCTGTGCTGTTTTCGTCTGATCGGATGCATTCTGAAGAGTTTCTGCAACATCTCTTTTCAGACTGTAGACAGAAGAGAATTTCTGTGATGTGAAATTCTCATTAAAATCCTGTGCTTTGAGAACGATCGTTTCCTGCTCCTCTGCGCTCAATGCCGTCTCACCCTGCTCCTGAGACTCTGAAACATCCAACTTCTGCGGCGAAATCGCGCAAATGTTCGTGCCTGTCCTGATTTTACTCTGTCCACTCTGATAGTAATTGACATATCCGTCACTTTCCGCATTTACCAGAGTTTCCTCTCTGATGATCAACCCCGTATATGAATGATCCTTCAAAATACTGCCTTCCCGTACTTCATACACCGTGATCCGTTTCTCTGTGGCATACACCACCACCGCAACGACCAGATAAATAAAAATCAGTGCGAAAATCAGCGTTCCGATATTCAATTCTCTCTTTGTTTTATATTTATTAATACTGATTGAATTCTTTTTTTGTTTTTCTGGCAAACTTGATACCTCCTTGAAATCAGTCTTAATCCCCTCTTAAATAACTTGTTAATTATAACATTTCTATATGTATATTTCCAGTTTTTGCGGAAATAATAAAATTATCCCATAGAAAAGGAGGGAACAGTATGAAATGGCTCGATAATACAGCTCTTGTAATTGTCATCATCGGAGCAGTGAACTGGCTGCTTGTCGGAATCTTCCAATTTGATCTGGTGGCGTTCCTTTTTGGAAATTTAAGCTGGCTTTCCAGAATCATTTACACTCTTGTCGGCTTGTGCGGACTCTATCTGATCAGCTTTTTTGGCAGAATCGGGAATTCAGCAAGTGATGTGTAAGTTTCACCCTCTTACGACTTTATATAAAAACGGCAGTTCCATGCGAACTGCCGTTTCAAGTCTTTATTTTCCATTAATTCCCGAACTCATTAATCTTGTCATATTGTCATAGAGAATCGATTTCTGAGATGCTCCCATCACAATCGAAATATATGGACGCCCCTGCTGATCCTGCTCATACAGCACCAGACAAGAACCTGCTTCATCTGTCGTCCCGGTCTTCCCGCCAATCACCTTGACTCCCTCCGGTGCTGCAGCATCTCCGGATGCATAGTAATTAGTAGGCTCCCAGGTCATCGTATACGGTACTCCAGATGCCGATGTAAGATTCGCAGTATAGGATGTCTGCGAAATCATCTCTACAAACTGCAGATTCTGCAGACAGGCATTGAACATCAGATATAAGTCATATGCCGTTGTATAGTGATCTTCGTTCTGCAGTCCGTGAGGATTTACAAAATGTGTCCCGGTCGCCCCAAGGTTTCGTGCCTCTTCATTCATCTTATCCACGAATGCCTCCACACTTCCGGATACATGCTCTGCGATTGCAATGGCACAGTCATTCCCCGAATAAAGAAGCAATCCATTCAGCAAATCTCTCAAAGAAAGCTGATCTCCTGCCTGAAGTCCGCATACCTGCTCATCCTCGTCAAAATCAGTCGCACGTTCACTGACCGTGACCATATCATCCAGATTCCCATATTTTAATGCCACATACGCTGTCATGATCTTTGTTGTACTGGCCGGATATAACGGTTTAAAAATCTGATCTGCATAGAGTACATTCTTCCCTTGCACATCAAACAGACCCACGGCATGAAGGGATGCATCCTGTGTGTATCCTTCCATTGCCACATCTGTATCTGTTACACACAACTGGGAAGCAAACGTTTCCGCTTTGTAAAGACTCTTGCGATAATGTGTCTTCTCATATTCCGAAACAAAATCCTTCGCGTTGTCATGCAAGATCAGCATCAGAGTACCGATCAATGCCAGAAACAGCAACACTGCCACAACAATTCCTGCAATCGCGCCTTTTCCAATTCCAGTTCTTTTTTGTACTTTTTTACTCCTGCTTCGCTTTTTACTTGTAGATTTCACGCCAGTCCAAATCTCCTCTGTCCAAGGCCAGAACCAATGCTTCTGCTGTAGCGATGTTCGTAGCCATCGGAATGTTATACATATCACACAGTTTTACAATATCATTTACATTCGGTTCATGTTTCTTTGGTGCAAGCGGATCCCTGAAAAAAATCAGAAGATCGATCTCATTATGCTCGATCTGTGCTCCCAGTTGCTGATTTCCGCCAAGATGTCCGGGCAGAAACTTATGAATGCTCAGATTGGTAACACTTTCTACCAGTCTTCCAGTTGTCTCTGTCGCATACAGGTTATGCTTACACAATATTCCTCTATATGCAATGCAGAAGTTCTGCATCAGTTTCTTTTTTGCATCATGTGCCACTAATCCTATGTTCATACACTTTCGTCTCCTCTATTGATATTTTTTAGGCTGCAGGCCGACATTCAGAACCAACCCGATTCCTGCAAAAAAGCAGACAAGGGATGTCAGTCCATAACTTACAAACGGAAGGGATATCCCTGTATTCGGAAAAATTCCTGTCGCCACACTGATATTGATAAATGTCTGAATCCCTACCAGTGCGCCAACACCCCCGCAGATGATTCGCCCTCCGGTGTCTTTTGCCCTTAAACCTATCACAATACATTCTATCACAATCAATAATAACAAAATTATGACCACACAACAACCCACAAATCCTAATTCTTCACCAATAATTGCAAAAATAAAGTCTGTCTGCGGTTCCAAAATAAAATTTCCATTTTTTACCGATGTTGTAGCATCGCTGTTGTATCCTTTTCCGTTCAACTGCCCGGATCCGATCGCCATCACTGAATTCAGCTGCTGATATGCTTCCTCCGTGGCATATGCCTCCGGTTCCAGCCATGCCAGAATACGTTTCTGCTGGTAATCCTTCAAAAACGGCTGATTAGGCTGCACTACAATTCCGATCACCAAAGCAATCGTAGGAATTGTGATCGCCAGCACTGTGCCAATGAATTTATAGCTCAGACCAGCCATAAACATGATCACACAGAACAATGCTGCAATACAGATCGTTGCCGAAAGACTCGGCTGCTTATATACAAGGAGCAAAGATGGTATGATCAGACCGATTGCTTCCAGAATCGTCTTTTTCTTATTGATCTGTTCTTCCCTGTCAGCCAAAAATCTGGCAAAAAACAAGATCGTGATCAATTTTGTCAGATCTGAAGGCTGAAACTGCACAAATCCAAGATCCAGCCATCTTGTCGCACCATTTGCCTCTGTCCCAAGAAAAATAACAGCCAGAAGTAAGGCAATATTTACCACATACATCAGCCAGTAGAAATTCAGGATCCACTTGTAATCGATCAGTGAGATTACAACCATTGCAAGCAGACCTAACCCCACGCCCATGATCTGTCTGGGCTGATACTCTGCATTTGCACTCCCCACCATAAATACGCCGATCACAGAAACTGCCAGTACCAGCAAGATCAGAGTGAATTTATAATCTTTCAAATTGTATCGCTGTTTAAGATTTAAAAATTGAAGTTTCAATTATTTTCTCCTGTTATTTTAATATGTATATCTGAATGTGTTATCTCTATCTGAACCGCTTCCGGTTTTAGTTCTATGTATTTTGAAATCGTATAGTAAATGTCTGAAGTCATTCTCTCAGACATATCGGGTGTACACATAAGCCGATCCGCAATGAGCAGATTCCGGAGTCTGTCTTTCGCAATGTGAACAGATGGTACACTCATATCTGCCCCTCCTAATTCTTTTTGAACAGATCTCTGAATTTCGAGAACAGTCCTTCTGATCTTCCAAAGTCAGTAATCGGAATTTCCTCCCCGAGAAGCCTGCGGCAGATATTTGCATATGCTTTTCCTGACATGCAGTCCTCTCCCACGATCGGCTCACCCTGGTTTGTCGCGATCACGACCTGCTCATCATCCGGGATCACACCAAGCAGATGAATCGCCAGAATCTCTGTCACATCCTCCACGGACATCATGTCTCCCCGCTTCACCATGTCGATCCGCAGACGATTGATGATCAGATCATTGTTTTTAATTCCGTGCGCTTCCAGCAGACCGATGATGCGGTCTGCATCCCGGATCGCAGACACTTCCGGTGTTGTCACTACAATCCCTCTGTCAGCTCCAGCAATTGCATTTTGGAACCCCTGCTCGATTCCTGCCGGACAATCCAGCAAAATATAATCAAACTCCGTTTTCAGCTCTTCGATCAGTTTTTTCATCTGTTCCGGAGAAACTGAGGTCTTATCCTTTGTCTGTGCCGACGGCAGCAGATACAGTTCCGGAAAACGCTTATCCTTAATCAGCGCCTGTTTCAGACGGCATCCGCCTTCGATCACATCCACAAGATTATATACGATCCGGTTTTCCAGGCCCATAACCACATCCAGATTGCGAAGTCCGAGATCGGTATCGATCACCACTACTTTTTTCTGCAGCTGCGATAACCCAATCCCTATATTTGCTGTTGTCGTCGTTTTTCCAACACCGCCTTTTCCCGATGTAATGACAATCACTTCTCCCATGTCTATTCTCCCTTTCACACTTAAGTTCATAATTTGTCTACAGCGAATCCAGAACAAGTCTGTTTTCACCCATGACTGCTATCTGCGGGTGCTTAAAAGACTGTCTGCAGACGGCAAGCTGCGATCTGCCTGCTTTGACACCTCCGATACGCATATATGCAGGTTTCATGGATAACGCGGCCACATAGGCTTTGTCATCCCCGCAGGCTCCTGCATGAACAGATCCTTCCAGTCTGCCAAGAATCACAACGCTGCCCTTTGCGATCACTTTTGCCCCATACTCCACATCTCCAAGTATAAGAACACTGGTATCTGATTCCAGAATCTGCCTTTTTCTGAGAGTTCCCCGATAGAACTGCCCGTCCTTTTGCCGGACATTCGTCATTGTGTGTTCTATCACGCTTTTGTATGCCATTTCTTTTGTCTGATTCCGGTCTATGATACAGACCACATCAATCCCGGCTGTTTTCGAGATCAACTCTAATAACTGATCCTCTTCTGCCTGTGAAAGCAGGCGGTCTTTAAATTCGACCGCCATCTTTGCTCCTTCAAAAAATTTGATCGAAGCCTTCAGCTTCCGTTCCATCTCCCGAAGCAGTTTGGAAAATTCCGCCTGTGGATTCAGATGGATCTCCAGACCGTACCGGCTGCTTTTGAGCATTACCAGCTTGTCCATACACCTCACATCCTTTTTTAGTCACCGGCTGTAACAGCGCCAAGCTGTGCTGCCTTTCCGGTAACAAGTTTATCGGAATCTGATGTCTTGTAATAACTCTTGACAATATCTCTTCCGATTTCTGCTGTATAAGCGGAACTATATCCATTTGCAATTCGCACGGCAACTGCGATCTCAGGGTTTTCTGCCGGTGCAAATCCGACAAAAAGTACATGGTCCGGATGGACCTCACTCTGCTGTGCAGTACCTGTCTTACCTGCCATGGAAATCTCCATTCCGTTGAACTGGGACATATCCTGAACCATGGCGATCATTCCCTGATGAAGCAGATTCCATGTATTGTCACTGATATCATCGATCGTGTTTGTCACTTCCGGCTCATATTCTTTGATCACTTTACCGTTCACATCTGTGGTCTTATCAAGCAATGTCAGCTTATATACAGTTCCTCTGTTTGCAACTGCAGCCACATAGCGGTTCAGCTGACTGACTGTAAAGTTGTTTGTTCCCTGACCGATCGCACTCTGTACCGAATATTCATCCGATATCTGCGGTTCGCTCTCCGGAATCTCTACTCCGGATTTTTCACCCAGTCCAAATTCTTTTGCGTATTTTGCAAGTGTGTCTGTGCCTTTATTGCTGTCGTATTCTTGCCCGTTCATGCCAAGCTCGTATCCGATGTTATAAAAATAATCGTTACAGGAATCACGAAGTGCAGTCACAACATTCTCATAGCCATGAGCACCCGGATATATCCAGCATTTTGGGTTCGGTGTGATTTTATCGAAAACTCCGGTACAATAAAATGTCGTATCTGCTGTCACAATCCCTTCTGTAAGTCCTGCCGCTGCTGTCAGCATCTTGTACGTAGATCCCGGCGCAGTACGCTCCTGCGTGGCATTGTTATAGAATGGTCTGGACAGACCGGTAACCAGCTGATTGTAGTATTTCGAGTCCATGGTATTGGACAATCGGTTATTGTCATAGCCCGGATAAGAAACACATGCCAGCACCTCACCGGTATTGGGATCACTGACTACCGCGGATCCCGTACAAGGCTCCAGAGCCAGCTGTCCCGGAGTAATCTCCAGATTTTCAATTTTCTGACACAACCAGGTATACGGATTGACACTTCTGTTATTCAGACCATTGTACGCAGCCTCATCCATCGGAAGTACCCCCTGCTCATATACCATGGCACAGATCTGTGCCCCACTGATACCCTCTGATTTTATAAGATATTTATAGAGAAGTTTGTCGAAATCTGCATCTGAATTCAAATATTCTTCTAAAAATTTCAAAATTCCCTGATAAATCTCTCCGGAATCAGAATATTTCTGCTCTGCCACTTCCTCTGACAGCTTGGATGTATCGATCCAATTCTTCGAAATGGCATAATTTAAATACTGGTTCAGATTGATCGTTTCCTCTTTTGCCCACGCAAGATACGTCTCATCTTTTGTATCCACCAGATCCATATTTAAAATCCCAGTGTTCTTAGCAAGCACGGTATCACATACATAATCCATATAGGCCTGCATTTCTTTTGACAAGTCCTTGTAGGCTGTTGCACCCGCATTATTCAATTCTGCCAGAATCTCTTGGATCACACTTGCCTTACGGTTGGTAAAAATTTCATACACTGTTTTTTCCACTGCTTTTGCATCTGCCGCACCGAAATGCGTCTCATCCAGAATCTCGTTCGCAATAAATGCATTGTAGGCATCATCTACCGGAATGATAATCTCACTTGAATCATTTGTTGTACTCGGATCGTAATTCATTACATTACGAAGTTTTGACCTTACGATTCCTGCCAGCTTTTCCTCCAGCAGTTTATAGGTCTGCTCCTGAAGATCCTTATCAATTGTCAGATATACATCATTTCCTGCTCCGGGATCTTTTTTGCTTACCGTATCCGTTACTTTCCCGACATTATCCGTATAATAGCTGATCTCACCTTTCGTTCCCTGAAGCACCTCATCCATGGTCTGCTCCAGTCCGGATTTTCCGACAATATCAGAAAGTGAATACTTTTTCTTCTGCTCTTTTGTCAGCGCATCATATTCCTCCTGGGAAATCTTTCCGGTATAGCCGATGATCGACGCAAAATACTTGCTGTCCGTATACCGGCGCAGGGAGTCCTCTGCAATATCTACCCCATCCATCTGATCCAGATTTTCCATGATCGCCGCCACCGTCTCATCGCTGACATCGGATGCGAGCACTGTCGGAATATACTTCTGGAAACTGTTGAGTCCGATGGCATAACGCATGGTCACAAGCTTTAAAACATGACTCTTGTCCAGATTTTTATCATCGATCCCATACCCGTACGTATCATCTGTACAAAGATAATGGATCACATCTTCCGCAGACTGCTGTTTCTGCGCGTCTGAAAGTTCATCAATTGTTTTCTTTCCATAAACATCTGCAATAAACCGCAGTTTTAATGTCTCATCCGTCTGCAGAAACTGATAGTTTCCCGCAGAATCCAGAACAACGCCAAAGTCACTGATCACAGAATCGCCATGCGCTTCTACAATCTGCATAACTTTCTCCAGAATTCCGTTGATCGTATCATTTTTCTTGGAATCATTAGTAATATTGTCCTCAAATGTGACGGAATAGGCAAGCTCATTATATGCCAGAAGATTGCCGTTTCTGTCATAAATATTGCCTCTTGTTCCTGACAGTTCTCTTGTCTTTTTAATCTGCAGCTTATAGTTGTTCAGATAGTAGTCTCCCTTTACGATCTGAAGATAAAACAGTCTGTTCACCAGGATCGCAAACATTACGCAGAATGCAAGGATCAGAACAGTCAGCCGGGAATTTACGATACGATGAAACACTTCTTTGATTTTCTCAAACAAATTTACTTGCACTCCTTTTTTCTTCTGCTTCCAGTTTCTGGTTGATCCACAGGATCAGCTGATACAAAATGAGCGTAACCCCAACTGTATAGATCAGTTCCGGAATAATCACATGCATCAGATAATAAACAAAATCAAATTCACCTCTGAGCATGAACATCAAAAAGTAGATCAACAGCCCGTATACAAACTCGCTTCCTGCGATCAGCAGTAACGGAAGCTTGATGTCTTCGTCAAAATAAGTTTCACTGAACAGGCCATTCACATAGCCGATCATCAGATAGATCAGTGCATACAGCCCCAGCACCGTTCCAAACTGAATATCGATCAGAAGTCCCGAAAAAAATCCGATCCACATTCCTGTTTTCGGCCCGCGCATAAAACCATAGGCAGCTGTCACAATCAACAGCAGATTCGGCTTCACAGATGCCAGTTCCAGAGATGGAAATAAGGTACATTGAAGAAGATAACATGCCAGCATGATCACAACCGTGATCACAAATCGTTTTAATTTGATCTTTTTCATCTTGGCAGGCTCCTTTCTCTACTCACTCTGATCTGTTCCTGTCATTTCCGCCTTTGTCGTTGTAATGACAAGCACCTCCTGCAGATTTTTAAAATCTACCACAGGAGTGATATAGCCGGAACGGGTCAGATTGTTTGCATCTACATTGATCTCGCTGACATAACCGATCAAAAGTCCCTGCAGATATTTATCACTGATGTGAGAAGTGACGATCTGCTCCCCTACCTCTACATCATGATCATTATTTTCCATCTGTTCAAACCGGATCTTCCCTTCTCCGATCAAAGAAAGGTCTCCTCTTACGATACATTTGTCAGAAGTAGAAAGTGCCATACCGCTGACGTTGCTGGAATCATCAATAATCGCACGTACCGTTGCCCAGGTCGGACCTGTCTGAGTCACGATCCCGACGAGTCCACTTCCTGCCAGCACATTCTGATCTACTTTGATGCCGTCATTACTTCCCTTATCAATCGTAAATGTACTAAACCAGTTTCCAGAGTCCTTCCCGATCACACGGGCTCCCACTTTCGGATATTCTGCATAAGTCTGATCCAGCTTGTACAGATCCTGAAGACGGTCCAGTTCGTATTTTTCCTCCTGAAGATTACTGTTTTCCGTGGTCAGCTGATCCACCTGCTTCTGAAGTTTTTTATTTTCTTTTTTCAGCTGTTTCAATGTCTCAAAATTTTCACTGACATCTCCGATCCATGTGCCGATCTGACTGATGCCTTTCTGCATGGGAATCACCGTGATATCAGCCACTCCCCGGAAGGGCCCTTCTACCCTCTCTGCAAACACAGAAAAAATCATCAGTAAAACGCAAACCAGACTCGTTCCCAGAAGCCAGTACTTATTTGACCTGGATTTTTGATTTTTTTTCTTCATATTATCTCAACCACCTATAATCTTCATCTGACATCTCGTATGCCAGGTTTCTGTAATGTTTATCGGAAATGATCGTGCGCAGTCCCTTCACTGCACATAATTCAGGATTCTTGTGTGCAGTCACAAGAAGGCCGGTACTCTGTCGCAGATATGCCGGGAGACCATGCGAACGTGCAAGACCTCCTGTCAGATAAATCCCTGATTTTAAAATCTCACTCCGGACATCCGGCGGTGTACGCTCGATCATGGACTGGATCGCTCTTACAATCTCCGAAAGAGAATCTTTCATTGCAGCCCGAACCAGACCATCCGAGATCTGCCTGGCCCCTGGAACTCCCATTGCCAGATCTCTTCCCGCCACTGTCAGCTTCCTGCGGTTTGTGTTTTTTAAAATACCGCACTGCCATCTGAGCTGTTCTGCTGTAATCCGTCCGATCAGAAACTCCTTATTGTGCCGCACACTGGCCACGATTGCTTCATCTAAAGCCGCACCTCCGACAGGCAGCAGACGGCTCAGCACCGTTTTTCCGCCCGAAAGAACCGAAAGCTCAGTTGTCTCACCGCCAAAATTGACCACAAATACGCCTTTTGCCGAAAAGACATCCAGTCCCATCCCCACTGCATCCGCAATTGCACGATCGACGATCCGGACTGTTTTTGCCCGTGCAGCTGAATGATGCACCAGATCATAAAACGCTTTCTTTTCCACTTCTGTCACATCCGTTGGCGCTGCGATCACATACTCTGCTCCGTTTGGGTATCTCCCTTCCCGCTTCAGCAATGCGCACAGAAGATACTGCATCTCATGAAAGCGGGCAATCACGCCGTGATGCATGGGAAATACCACCTGAATATTCTCAGGTGCCTTCTCATACATTGCATAGGCCGCATTTCCGACCGCAAAAATATCTTTTTCATCCCGGATTGCAATCACATTTTTGGCACTGCGGATCCGGTCTCTTCTCTTATCATATATCTTGATCTCATATGTGCCCAGATCCAGGCCATATATATTTCTGAACATGCGTCTTGTCCCCTTATTGCAGTTCTTATCGTACCAGTCCCTTTTCTCTGAGACTGACATAACAATTATCCCCGATCACGATATGATCTAACAGTTCCACACCGATCAGCCGCCCCGCCTCCTGAATCCGTCTGGTGATCAGCACATCCTCTTTACTCGGTGTCGGATCTCCACTCGGATGGTTATGCAAAAGCACAATGGACACTGCATTCTTCTGCAGTGCCTCCACAAACAGCTCCCTCGGTGAAATCACTGCTGAATTCACGGTTCCCTTCGAGATATCCGTCTCCCCGATCAATCTGGATTTTGTATTCAAAAGCAGCAGTTTCATCTGTTCCTGATTTGCATGTCTTAAATCTTCCATATAATATCTGGCAATGGACGCCGGGTTTGAAAAATTCAGTCCCTCCTGTGCGGTTGCTTTTGCAAGACGTCTGCTAAGCTCCGCCAGACACAAAATCTGGATAGCCTTTACCTTCCCGATTCCTTTGATCTGCATCAGCTGTTCGTACGTCCACTGGTGAAGATTCAGCACACCCTTCTGCGAAAATACAGGATGTAAGATCTTATCCGCCAGTTGAAGCGCATTCTCTCCTCTGGTACCTGTACGTAGCAAAACAGCAAGTAATTCGCTGTCCGTCAAATTACTTGCTCCGAACTGCTCACATCTTTCATAAGGGCGCTCTTCACATGCCATTTCTTTCATATTTGCTTTTTTCATAAAAATATGAATGATAACACAATACAGTGATTTATTTTAGCACAATTTAAAAATCATGTATAGGTCTGACCTCTTAAATTTTTATGAAGATTCTATGACCCGATCTTGTTATATTTTTTCAGCACCGCCTCTGCCACTTTCATTCCATCCATGGCAGCCGAGGTGATTCCTCCTGCAAATCCCGCGCCTTCTCCGCATGGGAAAATCCCCTTGATCTCACTCTCCATATTCTCATCTCTTGGAATTTTCACTGGAGAAGACGTACGGCTTTCTACACCTGACAAAAGCGTATCTCCATCTGAGAATCCTGTGATCTTATGTTCAAACTGCCGCATTCCCTCCTCAATGGATTCTGCCAGCACTTGCGGGAAAATTCCACGCACATCTCCAAACGCATATGCCCCTTTCATCTGAGGCTCTACGTTTCCAAACGAAGTGCTGATCTGATTTTTGCAGAAATCTTCCAGTCTCTGAACCGGGATTTTTCCGCCTCCCGCTCGAAAGGCACGTTCTTCGAGCTTTCGCTGAAATTCCATTCCTGCAAGCGGATGTTCACTTCCGTAATCTTCCGGAGTCACCGTCACGATAATGGCGCTGTTCGCATTTTCTCCTGCTCTTGCATGATAACTCATTCCGTTGACAGCCAAACGTCCTTCTTCGGAGGATGCATTGACTACATATCCTCCCGGACACATGCAGAAAGAGTATACGCCTCTTCCATTTTCCAGTTTTGCTGTCACTTTATAAGGCGCTGCAGGAAGTCCCGGCACAGACTCTGCTCCATATTGAGAGGCATTGATCATTTTCTGCGGATGCTCGGCGCGCACACCTACCGCAAATGATTTTGCCTGCATTGGAAGATTCTTTTCATAGAGCATCTCAAATGTATCTCTTGCGCTGTGTCCCACTGCAAAGATCACGGTATCGGTCTCCAGCTCTTCCTCCTGATTGACCTGCACTCCGACAAGCGATGTCTCATCAAGAACAATATCCGTCACCTGACTGTGAAACCGTACTTCTCCTCCGGCTCCACAGATCGCAAGCCGCATATTTTTTACCACCCGGATCAGAATATCCGTTCCGATGTGGGGCTTCTGTTCGTATAAAATCTCCGGCGGTGCCCCGAATCTTACAAAGGTTTCCAACACAAAACGATTTCGCCCGGATGTATCTTTGACCAATGTGTTGAGCTTTCCATCCGAAAAAGTTCCGGCGCCTCCCTCTCCGAACTGTACATTCGACATTGGATTTAAAATCCCGCTTTTCCAGAATTCCTCTACATCACGCTGTCTTTCCTCTACACAGGCACCCCGCTCCAGAAGGATTGGTCTACATCCTGCCAAGGCAAGGATCCATGCACAAAACAGACCTGCAGGGCCGCTTCCTACAACAACCGGACGCTTTTTCGGTGTTTCTCCTTCCAGTTTTGGCATCTGATAGTACACATCCTGTGTCTTCTGCACATTCTTTGGATGTTTTTTGAGTACCTCTTTTTCTTTTTTCACCTGTACATCGATACTGTATACATAGTACAGTTCCGGCTTTTTCCGCGCATCTATGGACTGTCTGCGGATTTCAAATTTCTGCAGCTCTTCCGGACGGATCTTCAATTCCCGTACCAGTTTTTTCTTTAGCTGTTCTTCGCTGTGTCCTACTTTTAATTTTAACTGATTAATTCGTAACATCTGCTGCCTCTCTTCCTGCGATCCATCCGCTGGACCATGCCCACTGCAGATTATATCCGCCGCAGATCCCATCCACATCCAGTATCTCTCCGGCAAAATAAACGCCCGGTACATAACTTGACTCCAGGGTATCTTCCTTCACTTCTTCTGTAGAGACTCCGCCGCAGCATACCTGAGCCTGTTCAAACGAATTTGTCCCTTCCACATTCACCTCAAACTGCTGAATCAGACGGGCAAGCGTTCTTAGTTCTTCCTCAGAATATGTTCCCACCGGCTTTTCTTTGGAAATGCGACTACATTTGACCCACAGAGCAATCATTTTTTTGTGAAACAGCCCGGTTAAGAATTCTTCTGCCGTCTTTTGCGGCCGAAGTCTCGCACGCTCTGCCAGAAATGCTGTAAACTCTTCCTCAGACATCTGAGGCATAAAATTTAAGACCGCTGTTACTTCCTGTTTGTTGTAAAGCGCCTTTGCTGCAAAACGACTGACCTGAAATACCGGAATCCCGGAAATACCATACTGAGTCAGCTGAATTTCTCCAGTATCCCGACAAACACAGTCCCCATCCACATATAAAGATACACATCCCTGTATGCGCACTCCGGCGATACTCTGAAAGAATTTTCCCTTGCATTTAAGCTGTACCAACGCCGGAAGTACCGGGACAATCCGATGTCCCATTTTTTTTGCGATCGCATATCCGGAACCGTCAGAACCTGTAACAGGAGCCGCCTTGGATCCTGCTGCCAGGATCACCCGGTCTGCGGTCACATTCCCATTTCCGGTTCGGATGACAAACCGGTTCTTTTTCGGAATGATTTCCAGAACTTCTGTCTCTGTGTGCACTTCCACACAAAGCCGCTCCATCTCCATGCGAAGGGAATCTAAAACCGCACCGGCCTGATCCGAGTTCGGATAGAGATATCCGTTTCTGTTTTTCGCATATACACCGATGTTCTGGAAAAACTCCACTGTCTTTTTCTCATCAAACTGTGTGATGACCCGCCACGGAAACTTAGGATCATCACTGCGATAACACTGAGGCGTTTGTACAAGATTTGTAAAATTGCATCTTCCGTTCCCGGTGGAAAGGATCTTCTTCCCCACTCGGTCTTTATGCTCCAGCACAACTGTATGTGCGCCGTGCTTTGCTGCCGAAATAGCCGCCATCATCCCGGCTGCTCCTGCGCCGATCACAACAACTTTTCTCATGGTCTCTCCTTTTGATTTTATTTTAATTGTTCCAGTTCAATCACTCCTGCATCGATCATATTCTGCAGTGATTTTAAAATTCCAAGCTTTGCATGCGGCCAGGTCAGTCCGCCCTGGAAATAAACTGCATACGGTGGTTTGATCGGTCCATCTGCACTTAATTCAATAGAAGAACCCTGCACGAACGCACCTGCCGCCATGATCACATCACTGTCATATCCCGGCATTGCCCACGGTTCCGGACTGACATAGCTGTCCACAGGCGCCGCCGCCTGAATTCCCTTACAGAATGCGATCACACCCTCTGCACTGCCAAGCTCCACGGCCTGGATAATATCATGTCTGGACTCTGTTCCGTTCGGAATCACTCCATATCCCAGTCTTTCATAAATATTTGCCGCAAACACCGCACCTTTTACCGCACTGTTGACTACAGTCGGCGCCAGGAAAAATCCCTGATAGAACGACTGCATGACACCGAGAGATGCTCCCACCTCTTTTCCGAGTCCCGGAGAAGTCAGACGGTATCCGCAGTTCTCGATCAGATCTTCTCTTCCCGCAATATAGCCCCCGATCGGCGCCAGACCGCCTCCAGGATTTTTGATCAGGGAACCAACGATCATGTCCGCTCCCACATCACTTGGTTCAATCTTCTCTACAAATTCTCCATAACAGTTGTCCACCATACAGATCACATCCGGCTTGATCTCCTTGATAAAGGCGATCAGCTCTCCGATCTTCTCCACGGAATAGCTTGGTCTTGTCTGATATCCCTTGGATCGCTGGATCGTCACCAGTTTCGTCCGCTCATTGATTGCCTCCCTGATTGCAGGATAATCAAAATAACCGTCTTCCAAAAGCTCCACCTGACGGTATGTGATCCCATACTCTGCCAGAGAACCTTTTGACGGGCGAATCCCGATCACTTCCTCCAGCGTATCATATGGTTTTCCCACCGGCGAGAGCAGTTCGTCTCCCGGACGTAAGTTTGCTGCAAGGGCAAGGGCAAGGGCGTGCGTTCCACAGGTAATCTGCGGACGAACCAATGCCGCTTCTGTATGGAATGTACTGGCGTATACCTGCTCCAGTGTGTTTCTTCCCATATCGTTGTAGCCATACCCGCTGGCGTAGTTGAAACACCCCTCACTGACCTTATTTTCCTGCATGGCATGGAGCACCTTTAACTGATTGTACTCTGCCACTTCATCCATCTGTGAGAACCGTTCCTTTAATCCCGCCTCTATTGTCTGTCCAAACTCGTAAACTTCCTTCGAAATCCCCAGCTTCTCATACATCGTCTCTGTCATACACTCTCTCATTTTATTTCCTCTTCTTTCTGTGGAAAGATCTCCCGAACCTTTAATTCTTTCAGAATTCTCTCCAGTATCTTTTCTTCCTGATATCCATATTCCTGCTTGTTGATCCAGATCACATCCCGTTCCCGTTTAAACCAGGTGATCTGACGTTTTGCAAAATGTCTGGTATCTCTTTTGATAATTTCTTTTGCCTCTTCCAGCGTACATTCCCCGTCCAGATAAGCAAAAATCTCTTTGTATCCCAGCCCCTGCATGGACACCATCCCTCTTGTATAGCCACGTTCTTGAAGCGCCGTAACTTCTTCTACAAGTCCCTCCTCAAACATAGCATCCACTCTTTTGTTGATTCGCTCATAAAGATTGACCCGGTCATCATTCAACACAAAATAGGCAGAATTATAGGCAGATTCTTTTTCCCGTTCTTTGGCATTGTGTTCGGAAATCTTTTCACCGGTCTGATGATAGAATTCCAGGGCACGGATCACACGTTTTACATTGTTGGCATGAATTTCAAGCGCCGCCTTTTCATCCACCTGCCGCAGCATCTGATGCAGCTTTTCTGCACCTTCTTCCTGTGCCAGTTCTTCCAGCTCTTTCCGGTAGGAATGATCCTCCTCATTGTCTTCAAACGAAATGTCATACAACAGAGCCTGGATATAAAACCCAGTTCCACCTACAACAATGGGGATATGTCCTCTCTGATAGATCCCATCCAGTGCTTCTTTTGCCATCTGCTGGAATTTCACCACATGGAACTCTTCCTCCGGCTCCAGCACATCGATCAGATGGTGCGAGATCCCTTGCATCTCTTTTGGCCGAATCTTCGCAGATCCGATATCCATATGCCGGTAGACCTGCATGGAATCTGCGGAAATGATTTCTCCGCCAATCGCTTTGGCAAGTCCGATTGAAGCAGCGGTTTTTCCAACTGCTGTAGGACCGGTCAATATAATCAATGGTTTCTTCATCTATACAATCCTCTTAAATTTCTTTTCCAGTTCCCGCTGTGTCATTGCGATGATCGTCGGACGTCCATGCGGGCAGTGATATGGATTCTCCAGCAATAACAGTTCCCCGATCAGTGCGTCTGCCTCCTGCGCGGAAAGCCGGTTATTGCCTTTCACCGCTGCTTTACATGACATAGATGCCACTTTCTCATCAATAAGCTCCGGTGTCATGGAGGTGCTGATCCCATCTGCCAGATCGTCCAGCATTTCCAACAGCAGCTCTTTTTTGGCGATTCCAAACAAATTGTCCGGAATGGCGCGCACTGCATATTCCTCTCCGCCAAACGGTTCGATCTCAAATCCGATCCTTGTAAACCGGTCCATATTTTCATTCAGCACCTGCGCCTCCTGCATAGACAGGCTCAGGATGATCGGCGGACTTAAATACTGAGCGGTAAATTCTCTGTTCTTCATCTCTTTTAACGTGCGTTCATATAACACCCGCTCATGAGCAGCATGTTGATCAATGATATACAGACTGTTCTCAAATTCCACCAGCCAGTATGTCTCAAATACCTGCCCGATCAGCTTATACTCTGCTTTCTTCTCCCGTTTCAGAAGATGCTCCTCAAACAAATTTAACTGCTCTGCTTTTTCTTCTGTTACAGGCTTCGTTTCATAGACAGGTGTTTCCCGGATCAATTCCGGCTGTTCTTCTGCCTGCTTTTGCGGCTGCTTCTCCACTTCCTTTGCACGGGCAAGTGCATCTTTGATCCTCTCCGCCTGAGCCTGCGGCCGGAAGATCTGCTCTTTTTTTGCGACTTCTGCCGAAGAATTGCGCTGATGATAGGAAAGAACTCTCTCCTTCATCTTCTTCATGAAATATGCTTCGTCATGGGGTTCTTCTTTTTCTTCTGGTTTTTTCTCCATTGGCTGCGGTGCTGTTTTGGGCTTTAATAAAAACGGACTTTCACTCTTTGGCTGTGAAATTACTTTTGGAGCCGGCGCCTCCACCTGAGGAATGAGTTCCGGCTCCAGAAGGGTTCTGTGAACCCCCTCATACACAATATTATAGACATCCTGCTGCCTCTGAAACCGCATTTCCATTTTGGTCGGATGCACATTTACATCGATCTTCTCACCATCCACCTGAAAGTGGATGACTACGAACGGAAACTTGTGCTGCATGAGAAAGTCCTTGTATGCATCTTCGATTGCTTTGGAGAGCATCGCATTTTTCACATACCGCCCGTTTACAAAATAATTTTCAAAATTCCGGTTTCCTCTGGTGATCACCGGTTTTCCAAGATATCCTTTCATCACCAGACCATCCATGGAATAATCCAGTTCGATCAGATTTGCCGCGGCCTCTCTCCCGTAAATGCTGTAGATTACATCCTTTAATTTTCCATTTCCAGATGTCCGCATTTTTGTCTGTCCGTTATTGATAAAAGTAAATGCAACCTCCGGGTGAGAAAGTGCAAGGCGCATGAGCAAATCCTGTACATGCCCGGCCTCTGTCATCGGTGTTTTTAGAAACTTCCGTCTGGCAGGCACATTATAAAACAACTGCCGCACAAGGAAGGTCGTCCCGTCCGGTGCCCCGGCATCCTCCAGACTCTGCTCCACTCCGCCTTCGATCACATAGCGGGTTCCAAATGTATCCTCCTTCGTCTTGGTGATCAGCTCCGTCCTTGTCACCGCAGAGATACTGGAAAGTGCTTCTCCCCGAAATCCGAGTGATGCAATATGTGCCAGATCTTCCACTTTGCGGATCTTGCTCGTGGAATGGCGCAAAAATGCATTGCGGATATCTTCCCGTTCAATCCCGCTTCCATTGTCCGTGACGCGGATCAAAGAAATCCCTCCATCCTGAATCTCCACGGTAACAGAGGCAGCTTTTGCATCAATGGAATTCTCTACGAGTTCTTTGACGATCGACGCCGGCCGCTCAATCACTTCACCTGCGGCGATCTTATCTATTGTAATCTGATCTAAAACCTGAATCTGCGGCATCTGTGTTCTCCTTTACTTTCTACCAGCGGTTCTTTAGTTTATTCTGCAGACGATAAATGGTATTGAGTGCATCGACAGGCGTCAGATTTCCCACATCAATGCTCTTTAATTCTTCCAGAACGTCATCGTCTTTTACCGTATCAAACAATGACATCTGCGCCATATCCACCTCGTCATATTTTTTCGTCTTCTGTTTTTTCTTCTGCTCTTTTTCTCTGGATGCGATCTCACTGACTCTGGTCGTAATATCCTCATCACTCAGCTCTTCCACGATCTCTTTTGCGCGTGTGATCACAACATCCGGAACTCCCGCCAGCTTTGCCACCTGGATTCCATAGCTCTTATCCGCTCCGCCTTTTACGATCTTGCGAAGGAACACAATATCGTCTCCCTTTTCCTTTACCGCAATACAGTAATTGTTGACATTGTGAATCTTGCCCTCCAGCTCTGTCAGCTCATGGTAGTGTGTCGCAAAAAGTGTCTTCGCACCAAGCAGTTTGTTGTCGCTGATATACTCCACGACTGCCCAGGCAATGGACAATCCGTCAAAGGTACTGGTTCCTCTTCCGATCTCATCCAGGATCAGAAGGCTCTTAGATGTGGCATTTCTGAGAATATTGGCAACCTCTGTCATCTCTACCATAAAGGTACTCTGTCCGGATGCCAGATCATCGGATGCCCCCACACGGGTGAAAATGCGATCCACCAGACCGATATTAGCACTGGATGCCGGAACAAAAGATCCAAGCTGTGCCATTAAAACGATCAGCGCCGCCTGTCTCATATACGTAGACTTTCCAGCCATATTCGGTCCCGTGATAATGGAAATCCGCTGTTTTTTATCATCCAGATAGGTATCGTTGCTGATAAACATATCGTTTGGGATCATCTTTTCCACCACAGGATGCCGTCCGTCCTTGATATCGATCACACCTTGTTCATTGATCTTCGGACGCACATAATTGCTGCGTTCTGCCACCAGAGCAAGCGATGCAAACACATCCACTTTTGCGATCGCTTTCGCAGTCGTCTGGATGCGCTCCACCTGGGCAGCGATCTGATTGCGGACATCACAATAAATCTCATATTCCAGCGCATACAGTTTGTCTTCTGCACCAAGAATGGTATCTTCCAGTTCTTTTAATTCCGGGATAATGTAACGCTCTGCGTTGGCAAGTGTCTGTTTCCTCGTATAATAATCCGGAACCATATCCTTAAATGAATTCGTCACTTCCAGATAATATCCAAACACTTTGTTGTACTTGATCTTCAGATTTTTGATCCCGGTCTTTTCCCGTTCTTCTGATTCCAGCTTTGCAAGCCAGTCCTTTCCTTCTGATTTTGCGCGGCGCAGAGTATCCACCTCTTCGCTATAGCCATCCCGGATAATCCCGCCTTCTTTCATCGCAAGAGGCGGCTCTTCTGCAATCGCTTCTTTGATTAGCGCAGAAATATCCTCCAGCGGATCCAGTTCTTCTTTTATCTCCTCCAAAAGAGGGGCACGCAGATCCTCCATAATACAGCAGATCGGCGGAAGCATCGTCAGAGAGCTTCCAAATGCAGTCAGATCCCTCGGGTTCGCAGAACCATATGTAATCTTCGTCACCAGACGCTCCAGATCGTAAACCGGTGAGAGATATTCCCGGATCTCTTCTCTGCAGATCGCCTGCTCTTTCAATTCCTCCACAGCATCCAGCCGCCGAAGGATTTCTTTTTTCTCAATCAGCGGCTGCTCCACGTACTTTCGCAGCATACGCGCACCCATTGCTGTTTTTGTCTTATCAAGCACCCAGAGAAGAGAGCCTCTCTTCTGCTTTTCGCGCAGCGTTTCACACAGTTCCAGGTTTCTTCTTGTGGAACTGTCCAGCATCATATATTTTCCTGTCGTATATGCCGTAATATGTGTCAGCTGAGCCAGGGAATTTTTCTGAGTTTCGTATAAATACTGCAGAAGCGCCCCGGCACTGATGATCCCACAGTCATAATCTTCGAGCCCAAGCCCGGCAAAAGATGCTACTTTGAAATGCTCCAGCAGTTTCTGTCTGCAGACCGCATCATCAAAATACCACGAATCCAGAGAGTAGATTGTAATTCCCAGGCGGTCTTTTAAATCATCCAGATCCATGCCGCTCATATAATAAGACTCGTTACAGATGATCTCAGACGGCATAAAACGATAGATCTCATCCAAAAGCTTTGCACTTTCCTCCAGCTCTGTTACAAAATAATCTCCGGTCGTTACATCCGCGATGGAAAGCCCATACCGGTCTGCAATGTAGACAATACACATGATATAATTGTTCTTTGTCTCATCCAGTGCCTGGGTGTCCAGATTTGTCCCCGGTGTCACGATCCGTACAACCTCACGCTTTACGATTCCTTTCGCCTGTTTTGGATCTTCCACCTGTTCGCAGATCGCCACTTTATACCCTTTAGACACCAGCTTGTTCAGATATCCTTCCACTGCATGATATGGAACTCCGCACATGGGAGCTTTTTCTTCCTGCCCGCAGTTTTTTCCGGTCAGTGTAATCTCCAGTTCCCTGGATGCAGTCAGGGCATCCTCAAAAAACATTTCATAAAAATCGCCTAATCTATAAAATAAGATGCAGTCCTGATACTGTTTTTTTGTCTCGATATACTGCTGCATCATTGGTGTTAATTCTGCCACACGTTTTTCTCCTTTGTGTATTTTTTCCTTTGCCATTATAGCATCTTTGGAAATTCAGTTCAATGTACCAGATCCAATTTTGTCCGCCTTCCAACTTCCTAAAGCACGTGAAAATGTGGTTTTTCTTCCCCGTATAACCAATAAAGAAGATACCCGGAGAGCAGAATGCCGATCACGCACAGTGCGGAAAAAATAATGGTAAACGGCAGACAGATCTGACCGAACAGCTGCCATTTTCTTCCTGTATAATCCCATACATTCCATCCAAGCCACTGATTCACGATCATTCCCGTGATAAATTCCGCTGCTGTCACAAAGATTGTACACCAGAGCACCTGTTTCCATAACGGCTCCCTCCATCCGGTCCAAAGTCCCTGTTTGGCACAAAATAAAAGACAGATTCCTCCAAGCACGAACATACTCCAGTGAGAAAATCCCCGGAAGAAAACTTCAAATCCATAATAAAGACTGCCTCCCAAAGCCCATAAAAATAAATTTTCGCTCCATTTTTTCACAAAAAGCGCCCTCCCTGTCTGCAGGTCTTTTCGACTCATACAGATAGTTTGGGCGTTTTTTGCCAGATTATACCCGGATGGATGCTACCATTTCACCGAGATAATAAAATCCTTTGCAAGTATCAAGACGGACATCCACCAGTTTTCCAACCAGATCTTTCTCTCCCGGGAAATGAACCAGGAGATTATTGCTCATTCTTCCTGTCACAAGTGAATCATCATGATCATTGACTGACTCTACAAGCACACGCTGTACCGTTTTGGTATGCACACTGCACACTTCGGCGGAAATACTCTGTACTTCTTTTAACAGACGGTCAAAGCGGTCTTTGACAATCTCTTCCGGAACCTGTTCCTCCAGCACTGCTGCCGGAGTTCCGGTCCGTTTTGAATAAATAAAGGTAAATGCGCTGTCATAGCGAACCTTTCGCACCACATCCAGCGTCTCCTGAAAATCTTCTTCTGTCTCTCCCGGAAATCCGACAATGATATCCGTTGTCAGGGAAATATCCGGAACTGCTGCTTTGATCTTCTCCACCAGTCCAAGATAGTGTTCCTTTGTATAGCGCCGGTTCATCTTTTCCAGGATCCGCGTGCTTCCGGACTGCACCGGAAGATGCAGATGCTTGCAGATTTTTTGGGACTGCGCCATCACCTCGATCAATTCATCGGAGAGATCCTTCGGATGGGAGGTCATAAAACGGATACGCTCCAGTCCTTCGATTTTCTCGATTTCCTGTAAAAGCTGTGCAAATGTCATCGGTTCTTCCAGCGTCTTTCCATAAGAATTGACATTCTGTCCCAGAAGCATCACTTCCACCACTCCGTCTGCAACCAGGCTCTCGATCTCCCGGATAATATCTTTCGGATTCCGGCTGCGCTCCCGTCCGCGCACATACGGCACGATACAGTAGCTGCAGAAATTGTTGCATCCAAACATGATATTGACCCCTGATTTGAATGAGAACTTCCGCTCACTCGGAAGATCTTCTACGATCTTGTCTGTGTCCTTCCAAATATCGATCACCATCCGATCAGATTCCAGTCTTGTGGCAACCAGCTCTGCGAATTTAAAAATATTGTGCGTTCCGAAGATCAGATCCACAAACCGATAGCTTTTCTTTAACTTCTCGACTACTTCCGGCTCCTGCATCATACATCCGCAGAGTCCGATCAGCATATGCGGATTTTTCTTTTTCACACGGTTGAGCTGTCCCAAATGTCCATATACCTTCTGATTGGCATTTTCACGCACCGTACAGGTATTGTAGATTACGAAATCTGCCTGATTCTCTTCTTCCTCTTCCACATATCCAATCTGCTCCAGAATTCCGGTCAGCTTCTCCGAATCCCTTGCGTTCATCTGGCAGCCAAATGTTGTTACATGAAAGGTCAGCGGACGTCCCAGGGTTTCCGCCTGGGTCTTGACAAGACGGCGTGCTTTTTCCATAAAATAATACTGGCGCATAGGTTCCTCTGCCGGAGCCGGCTGTTCCAGATCGATTTCAGTTAAAATCTCTTCTATCTTCTTCGTTTGTTTCTTCTCCAACATGAATTGTCTTCCTCTCTATCTCTTCGTATATCTTAGCATTCCATATGAGCTTTCATTATAATCGAATCCATTTGGTTTTTCAAGATAAAACAATCCTCTGTTATCCTTTCGGAATATAATACACTTGTATCTTTTGCGTAATCGGATTTTTCGTGATCTGCGCATGGATTCCAAAAATTTGTAAAATATTTTCCTCGGTAAGAATCTCTTCGGGTGTTCCCGCTTTGATGATCCTCCCCCGATCCATAAGTAAAATTCTGTCGCAGTACATGGCTGCAATATTCAGATCATGAACGGAAGAAAAAATCGTCGCATCCTGTTTCTTTAAGATCTCCATCAACAGATATTGAAACCGGATATCCAGATGATTCGTCGGCTCATCCAGGAGAATCAGTCTGCTCTCCTGAGCAAGCGTTCTTGCCATGAGCACCCTTTGTTTTTCTCCTCCGGACAAGCTGAAAAAAGAGCGGTTTTCGTATCCTTTCAGTCCCACTTCTTCTAAAAAACGCCTGCAGATTGCAAGATCCTCTTCTGTTTCCTTTTCTAAAAACCTACGATGTGCATAGCGTCCATACATAACCATATCAAGCACTTCCAGATCAAATTCGGTCTGATTTTCCTGTGCGACAACTGCTGCTTGTCTTGCCATCTCTTTCGCTGACAGCGAAACAACATCCTTCCCGTCGATATAAACGGTATCTTTCTGTGGTCTGTACGTTTTGTATATGTTTTTCAGCAACGTTGATTTTCCGCAGCCATTGGGACCAATCAGCCCGACAAAAGTGCCTTCCGGTACTTCCAGAGAAACATCCTGCAGAATCTCGGTTCCATCAATACTGTAGTCCAATCCGCGAACTGTCAAAAAGCTATGGTTCATGTGCTCTTCCTCCTTCCCCTGCGGATCAGATACAGGAAAAACGGTGCGCCGGACAAAGCCGCAATAATTCCGATTGGGAGCTCCTCCGGTGCAACGATCACCCGCGAGAGAAAATCTGCCAGTACAGTAAACAATCCGCCCAAAACAATTACAAACGGTAATACTATCGTATGCCGTGATCCTACCATTCTTCTCGCAATATGTGGAACAACAAGCCCGATAAAGCCGATCACTCCACTGACAGAGACCACAATTCCGGTCAATACGGCAGCCATGATGATCACAACCATTTTGATTCTTGTTACATTGACTCCCAGATTCTCAGCAGTGCCATCTCCCAAAAGCAGCATATCCAGTTCTCTTGTAAAAAGAAGAATGATGCAGACTGTAATCAGAAAAGCAGCTGCAACATATTTGACTTTCTCCCAGCTTGCGCCACTCAAAGAACCTACCATCCAGTATTGTGCTGTCTTTGTCTTATCCGATCCGGTATGATACCCGTAAATGATCAGATTGGTGATCCCGCTAAACAACGCAGAAGTCGCAATCCCCGCCAGGATCAGCTGTGTCGAAGTAACGGTTCCCTTATATGTTGCAATCGCCATGGATAATACAATTGCCAGGGCCGCTCCGCAAATTGCTCCAAACATGGTTCCGTATCCGCCTGCAAAATGAAAACAGCCTGTGATGATGGCACATACCGCTCCTGCTGAAGCTCCGGAAGAAATACCAAGTACATAAGGATCTGCCAGAGCATTTTTTGTCAACGCCTGCATCAGTACTCCACACACAGAAAGTCCGGCACCTACAAACCACGCAAGCACAACTCTTGGAAGTCGGATATTCCAGATAATTGTTTCCATATTGGTTTCCCATGTCGGGAAAAATATCTCCCGCCCTGACAGATGGTTCATAATAATACGAAATACTTCAAAAGGGTGAATCTTGACAGCTCCAAAGGAAACGGAACAACCTACCGCTAAAACACTGCACACAAATACAGCGCAAAACAGGGACAGGTGCCTTACTCTTTTCTGTCTTTTATTTAATTCTTTCATGTAATAGAAGAACTCCCTTTCCTATTGAAAACAATCTGGATATAACTGCTTTGCAATTTCTTCAACTGCAGCTGCTGATCCGGCAGAGCCCTGCATGTCTGCACAGCATGCAGAATAGATTTTTCCTTCTTTGATTGCCCTTAAATCTTTTGTTGCAGCATTGGTGCGAAGAAATTCTGCCTTTTCTTCTACATCTCCATCATAGTCTAAAAGGAGGATTGCATCCGGATCACGTTCTACCACTTCTTCCCAGGAAGGGGTTGCCCACCCGGCTTCAATGTCATTAAAAATAGAGATGGCGCCTGCCGATTTCAAAATATCTCCCGGCATCCCCTGGCATGCTGTAAAAGGGGCATCTTCTCCCGAATCATAGACAAACACTTTTTTCGGGTTCTTGTATGCATCTTCTCCAAGCGCCTCTTTCACATCCTGAAGTGTATCCTTCATTTTTTGTATTTTCTGCTCTGCAGTTTCTTCCACTTGAAAAATCTTGCCCAGTGTCTCATAGTCTTTGTACAAATCTTCAAATGTGGCACTGTCTGAGCATACATATGGGAAATACATGGCAATTCCATTTTCGTCACAGAATTCTGTACTGAAATTTTTATCTGAAAATACGGAATCCCAGCCGATCAGAAAATCACAGCCTGTAGCAAGCAGTTCTTCCTTTGAAACAGATGACAGGTTCACTCCGGGTTCTGCGATCTGTGGTACAGAATCTCTTGCAGGATATTCCGAGACAAGACTCCAGCAACTCCCTTTCGTGTATCCGGCCATCTGCTCCTCTAAGCCCAGATCAAAAAACAAATCTGCCATCTGATCTCCGGAAGCAACCACATGATCCGGTTTTTGCTTAAAGGTATACTCTACATTTTTTCCCAGCCCGGATCGCTCCAGATTCAGCTGAATTGTAACCGGTTCATAATTACGATCTTCTGATTGTACCGATTTTTCTGCATGAGCTTCTTTTTTATCAGTTTCTGTCTCCTTATTGCTTCCACATCCGGAAACAAGAGATATCGTCGCTGCTGCACACAGGATGCAGCTTACTATTTTCTTTTTCATAAACTTTGACCTTTCTTTATCAATTTTATCCCAGTTGCTCTATTGATAAAAGGTCATGATCAGGTCTTCATCTACCTCGTCCCCTTTCTCTTTCTTCTTATCAAGAAATCGTAAGATGACTTCAGCAAGTCTTAGGGCTTGGCATCTCCCGCCATTTCACCTTCTCACAGAATTCTCTGCAATGGTATCTGAAATTTTGTCCGCCTTACCTCAGGGATAAGCTGCCAATGAATTGCACATTGTTCCTTATTAAGCCAAAACACTGAAGCCGTCTGCACATTGCATGCAGTCCGAAGTATTATAGCATTAATTTCCTGCATTTATCCAGTAAAACCTTCTAAGTTTATAAAATTTCAAAAGACAGGGATATTTCCCTGCCTTACCTTTCATCCACTATTCAAACTGATTTTTTTCTGCATCGTATCTGTAGTCGATCATGCCGAGTTTTTCCTCCAGCACTTCTCTTGAAACGTCCATATCATCACAGAGAGCATCCAGGCTTGGATAATAATCTCTCAGTTTTGTATTTACCACGCTTAGAAGAAGTATCGGATCTTTCGGTAATCCTGTCAGCATTTCCAGCACCTCTTTTCTGTCATCACATATTCCATCCGAATGTCATGTGCCTCAGCAGGAATCTGATCTGCCATCTGCACCTCAAACGTAAGTCCAAACGTATGGCATCCTTCCATTTTCTGAAGATACGTGTCGTAAAATCCTCCTCCATATCCGATCCTTCTTCCCGCCGGATCGAACGAAACGCCGGGAACAAGCATCAAGAGATCCGATTTTTCCAGGCAGCAGTCTGCCCCTTTTTTCTCTTCTTTCGGCTCCAAAATTCCAAACGCTCCTGTTTCCAGATCATTCAACGATTCTATGTAGTAAAACTTCATCTCCCGTTTTCCGGTCACTTTAGGCACTGCGGTTCTTTTTCCCGCTCTCCACGCACTTACCAGAATTTGTTCTGTACACACTTCTTTTCCCATAGATACATAACACCAGATTTCTTTCGCCTGCACAAATAAAGGATGGGAGACAACCTGCTCTGTGATCCTGTCACTGTATGTCTCCCACTCTCTGTCTGTCAGCCGGTCTCTGGCGCATAACATCTGTTTTCTAATGTCCCGCTTTGTTTCCAAATTTCTCTCCCAGATTGACGATTGTACCGTCTTTTTCTTCCACATCAATATTATTGAGCTGACTTCTCAAATTGCGTTTGAATGCATCAATATATTCCTGCCTGAGAATCTTTTGTTCTTTCTTTTCCGCATCAGTCAGTCCTTCTGCTTTTGATTTTCTATACAGTTCATTGATTCTTTTTACCTTTTGTTCGTCCATAATCTTATCCTTTCCCAAAAATTCTTTCTCCATCTTACACTATTTCTCGATTTTCGTCTACCCCGCTGTTTTTTAGCTGGAATAATTTTCCAGAAATGCGTAAAGTTCCTCCTCTGTTTCAACATATTTTTTTTGCTTTACATTTGTCTGCACTTCTTTCGGCAGTTCTTCAAACGGAATGTCTGTAAATTCATAAATTGTAGATTGATCAGACAGATAGACGACCACATAGCCATGCAGCTCTGCCAGATAATATCCTTCATTTTTTTCTGCTTCCCCTTTCACGGCAACACTTCTTTGCTGTTTATCCTGCTGCCGCGCCATCTGCCTGTCCATCACATACTGGTAACTCACCTGATATCCGATTCCGAGCAGACTGACAAACACAAACAAGACCACAAAAAAGCCAATACAGTATTTCTTCTTCATAAAAGTCCGACTCCTTTTTTCATACAGTATTGGCTCTTTGTACCGGTTTTATTCAGTTCACTTGATTTTGTCAATCCAGATATTCAATGTCATCATCATCGTCCAGGTCTCTCTCCTGTGGAAAAATCTTAAAACGTTTGCAGACTCTTAAGATCCGTCCGCCCATTGGAAGTGCCAGCATATCTGACTCGGAAAGCGTTCCTACCCGGATCACCGCCACTGCGTACACCAGCATGGCAATGATGATAGAAAGTCCATTTGCCAGAAATCTTCCCGGCATCAGGGCGCTAAGAAGCTTATTGGACACAAATGCCGCCACTCCCATGATCAAAGCTGCCAGAAACGGCTTGATATAACAGGTCTTGAAATCCTGTCTGAATCCACTTGCCTTATATACATCCTTCATATTCAGTACACACATACAAAAACTGAAGATCACATTACTGAATACGAGAGAATAAATCCCCCATTTGAAAACAACCAGCATCAAAAGGACTGCCACAAGATGGATCCCCAGTGAAATCAGCGCATTCTTTGCCGGTGCAGTCAGCCGGTCCAGTCCCTGCAGAATCGAGTTTGTAACTGTTGAGGAACTGTACAACACAACTGTGATCGCCCCGGATGCCAGCATCAGTGCAGGCTCCGTTCTGGAATCTCCGTAAAGGAACTGCATGATCGGCGATGCCAGTACCACAAATCCCACAAAACAAGGAATCGCGATCAGCATGGTAAGACGGATCGTCTGATTGATCTTATTCTGCATCTGCGTCCGGTTTCTGGAGGCAACTGCCGCTGTCAGTGCCGGAATAACAGATGCTGCAAGTCCGTTCGCCATCGCAAGCGGGATGTTGATCAACGTATTGTATTTTCCTGTGTAAATTCCCTGTGGAATGATATATTCTTTCAAGGTAACTCCCTGTGCTGCCATGATCTTTGCAAACAAGGTCAGGTCAATAATCTGATTGATATTATAGATTGCCGTACTGAACAGGATCGGGGCGATCGTCAAAAGAAGAACCTTCAAAATCTGCCCATATCCATCCTGATGTTTCGTGCGGTCTCTTCTCATCTGCCGCATCATCACTTTTTGAAACAGTACAAACACAAACATCAAAAACAACAGTGCGACCAGTGCTCCCGTAGCCGTTCCCGCCGTTCCTCCCGCTGCCCCATAGGCCGGTTCAAGCAAAGGATTGTCCTGCTTTTTCGCAGCTGCCATCCCCACTTTGATCATGATGCTGGCTCCTACGATATTGACTGTTGCATTGATGATCTGCTCCAAAACCTGGGAGATCGCAGTCGGAACCATAGTTCCCATTCCCTGAAAATATCCGCGCATTACACCGAGCACTGCCACGATAAACAGCGCCGGAGCCAGCACCTTGAGTGTATAGACACTAAGCGGCGATTCCATCAGATGTCTGGAGATCATATCTGCCCCCAGAAAGATTGCCAGTGCCACAACTGCCCCCACGGAAACCGCAAACATCATTGCACATTTAAAAATTCGAAAGGCGTTTCTTGGCTGGTGCATCGCCATCTTTGTGGAGACCAGCTTGGATACCGCGATCGGAAGACTGAAGGAGGACAGCATCAGTGCCATCGCATAAATCTCATATGCATATCCGAGAAATCCGTTTCCCTCATCTCCGATAATATTGGTCAGCGGAATCCGGTACAATGCCCCGATGATCTTTACAATCACTGCCGCCGCTGCAAGGATTGCTCCCTGTATCAAAAATTCATTCTCTTTCGACTGTTTTTTTCTTCTTTTGTTCTTCTGTATATCTGCCATCCGTCTCCTCCGTCACGCCCTTAAAATCTGGACTTTTTCCATGATCTCACGCTGTCTTTCTTCCATGACCAGACGCTCCTCTTCTTCCATATGATCATATCCGAACAAATGAAGCATACTGTGTGCGATCAGAAATGCAAATTCCCGTTTCGGTGAGTGTCCATAGGCCTCTGCCTGTGCAAGTACCTTCTCCTTGGAAATAACAATGTCACCAAGCATCAGTTCTCCAGATTCCGGATTAAATGCTTCGGCCTCCTCTTCCACAAACGAGAAATCTCCCGGAGTCTCATATTCCAGCATCGGAAACGACAAAACATCCGTTGCCCGGTCGATCTGACGAAACTCCTCGTTCATCCGGTGGATCTCATCGTCTGTGGTCAGCAGCAGATTGATCTCTGCTTCATAAGGACATCCCTCATATTCCAATGCGGCTTCCACCACCAGATCTGCCACTTCTTTCGTTTCAAACGGAAGTGTGATTTCTCCTTCTTCTTCTAAATACAAACTCATGATTTTCTCCTTTTTGTACCGCCCTTTGTACGGGTGCTCTTCTTTTCATACTCTTCATATGCCTTTACGATCTTCTGTACAAGCGGGTGCCGCACCACATCCTTGCTCGTCAGTGTGCAGATGCTGATCCCCTCCAGATTTTTTACCACCTTGACTGCTACATCCAGACCGGAAACCGTTCCTGCCGGAAGGTCCTTTTGGGTGGCATCTCCGGTGATCACGACTTTGGAACCAAATCCGATCCTTGTCAGAAACATTTTCATCTGTGCCGGCGTCGTATTCTGTGCCTCATCCAGAATGATAAACGCATTGTCCAGTGTTCTTCCTCTCATATAAGCAAGAGGTGCAACCTCGATCAGACCTTTTTCTGAATTTTTTGCAAAACTTTCCGCTCCCATGATCTGATACAATGCATCATAAAGAGGACGCAGATAGGGATCGATCTTGCTCTGAAGATCTCCCGGAAGAAATCCCAGTTTTTCTCCTGCCTCTATCGCAGGCCTGGTAAGGATAATACGGCTCACTTCATTTCTCTGAAACGCTGTGATCGCCATAGCCATGGCAAGATAGGTCTTTCCGGTTCCCGCAGGTCCCAGCCCAAACGTGATCATTCCTTCCCGAATGGCATCTACATAACGCTTCTGTCCCAGCGTCTTCGGTTTGATCGGTTTTCCCTGCAATGTGTGACAGATCAATTCCCGATCCATCTCCACCATCGCCTCCTCCTGATCCTCATAGACCAGTGACATGGCATAATCTACATTCTGTTCCGTAATCTCATTTCCTCTTTTTGACAGAGCAGCAAGCTGATCCAATACCCGCCTTGCCTTCTCTGCATTTTTATCTTCACCTAATATCTTCACTTTGCCTTCTCTGGCGATCAGTGTCACATGAAACGTCCGCTCCAGCTTTTTTGCATACGCATCAAACTGCCCGAACACATTTCTCTCGTGCTCCGCCGGTATATCAATCATCAGTTCTGAAAGACTCATCCTTCTTATTCCTTTCAATCTCTAATATTTCTGTATCTGCTTTTTTTGCAATGTCTTCATTCAGGTATAAGCTCCCTTTTGCAACCGCAGATTTTTTGCCTATGTGTATTTTAACACTATTTCCCTGTATTTGAATACCTTTTTCCTTCAATTCCTTTGAAAATTGTTTGAAGTTTTCGCTCAATTTCTTTTGAATTTCTTCATTTGTATATCTTTTTTCTTTTATCTGGTATGATTTTGCAACTTTTACCCCATAAAATAGTGGAAGATGAAAATTTTCTCCCAGGGTCACCTGACGTTTCATCACATATTGTTCACTTTTCGGAAAAGAATTTTTCACACTTCCAAGATGACATTCCCAGTTTTTAAATTCCACAAAAACCTGCATCCGTTTTTGGTTCTGATACCTCTTTTCTTCATAGTATGTGCTGATTTCATCCTCATATTCTGTCTGCGTGTCTGCCCTAATATCCGCATCTGCCTGCTCATACTGATATTCTACCACCTCTTTTGCATCATTGCACACCTCGATTCTGCCTGACACAAGGATATCCCCCTTTTTCACCTGATCCCCGACATGCACCATGGGAACTCCGGAACGTGTCACCATCTTTGTGATCACCCCGTCCTGTTCTGCGATCAGATCACAGGGTTTTTCTTCCTTTTGCACCTCCTGAAACGTATCTTCATTCTCCTTGATCTGTATTTTCAGCCTGCTTCCATCGATGGAGGCTGAGACCCACACAATATCATCATATTTCTGCCGAATCTTCCGCACGATATCCGCGCAGTCTACCTTCCCTTTTGGCATGGCAGGTGTGATCTTCTCCTGCTCCAGAAATTGAAGCAGTACTTCATCCGTCCATTTTTCATTTCCTTCAAAATGGATATCCCAGATAAACGAAGTGTAGAACATCAACAGGAGTATACAGAGCACAGCTCCTGCGAGAAACCATGTTCTGCTCTGACATCTTGTTAGAAAAAATGGCATGCCGAAGCGTTCCACTAAAACGACCTTCGTGCGCGTTTTTCTCACGATCGGACGGATTTTCCGAAAATCCTTCAGCTTTACATACATCTCATAAGAATTTTTACAGGGCTGAAGTCCCCAGATATCGATCTGATGATGACTGCACAGATTTAAAAAACGCTCCGGGGAGTATCCCTTTATTCTGATTTTTACATATCCTCTCAAAAAACGCAGGATTCTCTGCATTGCTGTTTACCTCACATTTCATATTCAAGGGTATGGATCTTCCCTGTTATTTTCATCTCATCATTCAGATAGTACTCAATCTGCAGTCCCTTTCCGTGTACCTGGATCTGCCCTTTTTTCGTCTGTACCCGGATCAGCTCTCCTGTATATTCTAAAATTCCGCGGTAATTTTCAATACTGATTTCCCCGTTTCCGATCACAGTCACGACAGATGCCCCTAACACCACATCCTTTGGCATATTTGCAGCCGCCGCAAACCGTTCTCTTAACTTTTCTTTTTCTGCTTCTCTTTTCATATTCTGCACTGCCGTTATACGCCTCTTATCCAAAATGTATGCAGAACCTCCTCTTCCTATTCGTTTCCTGTCTTTCCCGGATTTTTTGATTTTCCGCTGAACCACTTTCATTTTCTAAGATTTTCTTGCTTTACCACGCTAAAAATGCTAGAATAAAACGAACGATATTTATATTAGAAAAGAGGTATGATCTATGAATTATAAAATCACAGGATACAAACCAGAAAAATTATTTCACTTTTTCGAAGACATCAGTGCCATTCCTCGTGGCTCTGCCAACGAGAAAGCAATCAGTGACTATCTCGTGGCATTTGCCGAAGAACGAAATCTGTGGTATCACCGGGATGCACTTTTCAATGTGATCATCAAAAAGCCTGCAAGCGCAGGGGCTAAAGAAAAACCGGCCGTTATGCTGCAGGGGCATACGGACATGGTATGTGAAAAACTCGCAGGCGTTGCACATGATTTTACAACAGACCCTCTGGATCTGATCATAAAAGACGGCGTACTCTCCGCAAACGGCACTACCCTTGGCGGGGACAACGGAGCTGCCGTTGCATGCATGCTTGCGATCCTAGATGACGATACACTGACACATCCGGCACTGGAATGTGTGTTCACTACACAGGAAGAGATCGGATTGAACGGAGCAGAAGCACTGGATAAATCCCTTCTTTCAGCTCGTACCATGATCAATCTGGATTCCGAGGACGAGGGAGTTGCCACAGTCAGCTGTGCAGGAGGACTTCGTTTCGGTCTCACCCGTCCAATCACCCGCAGTAAAAAAGAAGGGATGCTGCTCCATCTGGAGGCGACCGGACTTCTGGGCGGACATTCCGGAACAGATATCAACAAAGAACATCAGAATGCCAATCTGTTGATGGCTCGTATGATCAATCATCTGTTCCACAATACCGATGCCCTTTTAGTTGATTTTAACGGCGGTACAAAGGACAATGCCATCCCTCGTGAGACATCCGCAACTCTGTTCTATTCTGATGAAGTTGCTGCAAAAAATGCGGAAAATCTGGCTTTGGCACTCTCTGCTGACTTTTCATCCGAGATCTGTCCGTATGAGCCGGCATTTCAGTTCCTTGTAAGCACAGAAAACGGAACTGCAGATGTGATCTCTGCCGAGGATGGAAAAGCCTTTATCACGGCAATGTGTCTTGCGCCAAACGGTGTACAATTCCGCAACATGAACCTGGACGGTTTTACAGTCACTTCGTTAAATCTCGGAATTGCAGCAACTGATGAGACAAGTGCATCCCTTGTATTTGCACCACGTTCTTCTGTTGCCACACTGATGAGCGCACTCAAAGAAAAGCTCTGCCTTCTGGCAGAAACCTTCGGTTTCGAAGTCAGCATGCACGGCGAGTATCCGGGCTGGAGTTTTGCAGAAGTTTCTCCGATCCGCGATGTTTTTGTGCAAAGCTACAAAGAACTGTTCCACGATGATCTGAAGATCGAAGCCATCCATGCAGGTCTGGAATGTGGACTTTTCTCTGATGCGATCCCTGGACTAGATGCCATTGCAGTCGGCCCTACGATCCGCGGATGCCACACACCGGATGAACATCTGCCGCTGGATTCTTTCGAACGGTTCTATGAGCTCTTGACAGATGTCTTAAAAAAACTTGCATAGACTTGTTACTGTAACCAGTAACATATCCTTATTTTTGATATTATGACATCCCCGCGTTCTCTGGGGAATGCAGGGATGCTCTGATATAATAGATTTTGCTGTAATTTCAGATGGATTGGGAAAGAGATTTTGAGAAAAGAAAGGAAAAATTTATACATGTCTGATAACAAAAATAATTTCAAGCCGTATATCCCGGCCGACCGTGTCGTACCGGAGTTCACGGTAACCTCTCTCCTGATTGGTATTCTGCTCGCCATCGTTTTCGGTGCGGCGAATGCATATCTGGGTCTGCGTGTCGGTATGACGATCTCCGCCTCTATTCCGGCGGCGGTTATTTCCATGGGAATCATCCGCGTCATCCTTCGCAGAGACTCCATTCTGGAAAACAACCTTGTCCAGACGATCGGTTCTGCCGGTGAATCCGTTGCAGCCGGAGCAATCTTTACGCTCCCTGCCCTGTTCCTGTGGGCAAAAGAAGGAACGATCGATTCTCCGAGTATGATCACAATCTTTCTTGTTGCATTAGTAGGTGGTCTTCTCGGTGTTGCTTTTATGGTTCCTCTGCGTCAGGCACTGATCGTAGAAGAACACGGCACACTTCCGTTTCCGGAAGGTACTGCCTGTGCAGAAGTTCTTCTTGCCGGAGAAGAAGGCGGAAGCAAAGCAGGTACGGTATTCTCCGGTCTGGGAATCGCTGCCGCTTACAAATTTATCGCAGACGGACTGAAAGTCTTCCCAAGTGAGATTGGATATGACATCAAAGCCTATGCCGGTTCTTCCGTTGGAGTCCAGGTACTCCCTGCACTGGCAGGTGTCGGTTACATCTGCGGACCGAAGATTTCCAGCTATATGCTGGCCGGAAGTACATTGAGCTGGTTTGTACTGATGCCTGCCATCGCACTGTTCGGTGCAGATGCACAGGCAATTTTCCCTGGGACCGATCCGATTGCCCAGATGGCTCCAAGTGATCTCTGGGGAACTTACATCAAATATATCGGTGCAGGTGCTGTTGCAACCGGTGGTGTGATCAGTCTGATCAAGAGCCTTCCGCTCATTGCGAAGACCTTTAAACAGGCAATGCAGAGTATGAAAAAGAAAAGCAGTGCTTCAGCACTGCGTACAGAGCAGGACATTCCGATGCCATTCTTACTTGTTATGATCCTGGTGATCGGAATTGCCATCTGGCTGGTGCCGGCATTCCCGGTTAATCCAATCGGCGCTCTGATCGTTATTGTATTTGGATTCTTCTTTGCAACCGTTTCTTCCCGTATGGTAGGACTCATCGGATCTTCCAACAACCCGGTATCCGGTATGGCGATCGCAACACTTCTGATCGCCACATTACTTCTGAAAGCTACCGGTACAACCGGAGTGAAAGGTATGACTGGTGCCATCGCAATTGGTGGTATTATCTGTGTCATCGCAGCGATTGCCGGAGACTGTTCACAGGATTTGAAGACCGGATTTATTGTCGGTGCAACTCCAAAGAAACAGCAGATCGGTGAGATGATCGGTGTCGTTGTTTCTGCTGCTGCGATCGGATTTGTATTGCAGCTTCTGGACAATGCATGGGGATATGGATCTGAAGCGATCCCTGCTCCACAGGCAACGATGATGAAAATGCTGGTAGAAGGTATCATGAGCGCAGAACTTCCATGGTCACTGATCCTGATTGGTGTCTGTGTAGCAATCGTCATGGAAATCCTGAAAGTTCCGGTAATGCCGTTTGCAGTCGGTATGTACCTTCCATTCAGCTTAAATGCCGGAATTATGGCCGGCGGACTTGTCCGTCTGTTCATGGACAAACGAAACGTCTCTGAAAAAGAGAAAAAGGCAAGCGTGGATCACGGAATCCTCTTCACATCCGGTCTGATCGCCGGAGAAGGATTGATGGGTGTCATCCTCGCAATCTTTGCCGTTGCAAAATTAGATAAGATCATCGATCTCTCCAAAAAATTCTCAATCGGAGAAATCGGAAGCTTAATTGTATTTATCCTGCTTTTATTATATCTCGCAAGAGTATGTATCAAAGGCGGAAAGAAAAGCGAATAATTTTTATTCCATTCACTGAAACAGCAGAAAACAGAAGATACGGCCTGTCGAAAGACAGGCTGTACTTATTCTTTATTATTTTAAAAAGGAGACATTATGTCAAAGAAAAAGAAGATTTCAAATCAGAATTATATGGATTTTATTGTCGTCAAAAATCCTGAGATCGAGTATGAAACAAACAACAAAGGACAGGTTACGGTCATGATCGAATGGAGAGGATTTTATCACCGGATCGCACAGCGCTTTTTCAAACGTCCAAAGGTAAGCGCGATCAAGCTGGATGACTACGGCAGCTTTCTCTGGCAGTCGATCAATGATCAGAAAACCGTACATCAGCTCTCACTGGATCTGCAGTCACAGTTTCCAAAAATGGAAAAACCACTTGCCCGTCTGATCCGGTTTCTGGAGATTTTAAAGGATCATCATCTGATCGAGCTAAAGGAGGTTTATTGATATGTCTTTTCTTCAATATATTCCCTTTGTTCTGTTATTCGCCGCTGCTACCGCTCTTATTTACGGCTGGGGACTCTGGCGCAGTCAGAGACAGCAGCAGGACTTATCCAACCTGCTCTTTTCAAAGGGTGTCTCCAGAATTCAGAAAGCTCTGAAAAAACAAAAACAACTGTCACGTCAGGAATTAGAAGAAGCAGTCAAAGATCTGTACGCAAAACAGCCATTTTCCAGTGAACGTATCCAGGTCACCGATCCAAAACAATTTTTAGATTCTCTGCTGCCTTATATGCTCCGGCAGCATCTGATATCTGAAATCCGCCAGAACCATCAAACATATTATATGATCCGAAAATAAAATGTCCGGACAACCTTTCAACAAGGTTATTCGGACATTTAAAATTCTCTCTGATGCTAAATCAACAGATATTTCAATACAAACAAGACTGCCAGTACATACATAACCGGACTGATCTTTTTCGCTTTTCCTGTCAGCAGATTCAGGAATACATAGGAGAGAACTCCCATAGAGATTCCTTCAGAAATGCTATAGAAAAACGGCATTGCTGCGATACAGATAAATGCCGGGATTCCCTCGGCTGCATCTGCAAAATTAATATCTGTCACTGCACTCAGCATGTAAAATCCTACAATCACAAGCGCCGGCGCTGTGGCGAAGGATGGAATTGCCAGAAAGATCGGTGACAAGAACAAGGACAGACCAAATAAAACAGCAGTCGTTACTGCAGTCAGTCCTGTACGTCCTCCTTCTGCAACACCGGAAGAGCTTTCTACAAATGTCGTTGTTGTAGAGGTTCCGAGTACTGCTCCTGCTGTTGTTCCAACTGCATCCGCCAGGAGCGCTCCTTTGATCCTTGGAAGCTTTCCGTCTTTATCCAGCATATTTGCCTTAGAAGAAACTCCGATCAAAGTTCCCAGTGTATCAAACAAATCTACAAACAAGAATGCAAATACGATCACAACAAATTCCAGAATCGGCACGCCTTCTAAACTGAATTTTGCAAAGATCGGAGAAAGACTTGGAATGCTGATTCCTGCACTGAAATCAGGAAGCAGTGAATAAAATCCAAGCTCCGGATTCGGAACATACAGTCCGGCAAACTGACAGATAATTCCTAATACCCATGTAATCAGAATTCCCCATAAAATATTTCCTTTTACATTTTTGACTACCATGATTCCGGTAATGATAATTCCGATGATTGCCAGCAGCACTGTGATCCCCACATCATTCATGCTTGCCGCTACGAAATCTTTGCCCCCTGCTGCCGCAGCCAGATTCTTATTGTATCCATCTAAAGAGAACAGACTTAAAAGCGTAGAGCCTCCGATCACAACCTTCGCATTTTGCAATCCGATAAATGCGATAAACAGGCCGATTCCGACCGACACCGCCTTTTTCAGATTATACGGGATTGCATCAAAGATTGCCTCGCGCACACTCAGCAGTGATAACAGAATAAAGATAATACCCTCTACCAGTACTGCTGCCAGCGCGACCTTCCAGGAATACCCCATCTGGAGTACAACCGTGTATGCAAAGTACGCATTCAGTCCCATTCCCGGCGCCAGTGCAAACGGATAGTTTGCAAAGATTGCCATACATAACGTACCGATGAACGCTACCAGAGCTGTCGCTGTAAAGACCGCTCCGTGATCCATTCCTGCCTCTGCCAGAATATTCGGGTTTACAGCCAGAATATAGGCCATTGTCATAAATGTTGTGACACCGGCAAGAATCTCGGTTTTGACATTTGTGTTGTTTTCTTTCAAGTGAAAAATTTTGTCAAGATTCATAAATTTTCCCTCCCTTTTTTATTTTTGACACAGAATTATGTACACAAGTCAACTATACGTTATATCATGCCGGGTGTCAATTCATTTTTTACAAAATTTTAACACTTTCTTTATTATTGTTGTTTGATTTATATATATTTTTTTCTGTTTTCTATGTATTTTTACTGCAAATCTGCCAATTCCATTGTAACCTGTTGCTTTGCTTCTGTCACAATCTCTTCCGGGAATTTCATGAATTTCAACAGCTTGATTGCATTGCCAAATGTCACAGCTCCCGGATACAGCCTGTAATCAAAATAAATATCATCCTCTCCGATCCGCTCTGTAAAATGATAGTTTTCATAAGTACCTTCCAGCAATACTGTCAATTCATAATCATGGGACGCAACCATCACAAGACAATTCTGTCTCTGCATATAATCCAGAATCGCTTTGGATGCCGCAATTCGCTCTTTCGTGTTGGTTCCTTTCAGGATCTCATCAATAATGCAGATCGTCAGCTTCTCTTCTGAAAAGCGCTCCAGCATTCTTCTTAGATATTTCATTTCTTTCAGAAAATAACTCTCCCCCTTCATGATGTCATCCCTCACTGCCATGGAAGTCATAATCTGTCCCGGATGCATCTGAAACCGCTTTGCCGTGCAGGTACAGATTGTCTGGGCAAGAATGAGATTGATTGCCACTGCCTTGATCCATGTCGATTTTCCGGATGCATTGCTGCCTGTGATAATACAGTTTCGACTCCAGTCCATGGAATTGCTCACCAGTTCTTCGATCAGAGGATGATACATCTCTTCCATGTGTACAGATCTTTCAGAATGAAACTCCGGCTCAGTATAAAACGGAAGACTTTTCCGAAAAGATGCGATACTGATTGCCGCATCCAGGCGCCCGATCTCTTCAAACAGCTGCAGATAACTCTCTCGTTTGTTCTCCAGCCATTTCACACTCTTTTCATAGGATATAAGCTGCCAGAGTGTGATCCCGAACAGGTAATCCAGAAACACCCCCTGATCGCTGGAATAGCTGTTTCGCCTCATAGCAGACATCTTTCCGATCAGCTTATCCAGTTTTCCCAGTTCTTTTAACTTCTCTTCCAGTTCTTTCTGTACAGGACCGGCACATTTTTCTTTTGTAAGCCGCTTTCCGGCATCAATCACAAGTACGATCAATTCCATCATGCTCATCTGCTGCTCATATTTCATTCGCGTCATAATATAAACCGCAATATTGACAATTGCCATCACGCCTGCCAGCGGCAGGATCTGAATATTCCACAGTCCGCCCACAATACTTCCCAGAAGAAGGATCTGAAGCAGGCGATAAAAGAACACAGAGCCCACGTGACTTGCCTGAAGTGTATCCACGTACTCCGGAAGATAATACAGCCCTTCTCTCTTTCCAAGGGAAATCAGGATTGCTTCTGCTTTTTTACGCGGTTCCGCCTGCTCCTCATAGTACTTCAGCAAGTCTTTCCACTGCGCCTGCCCGTTATCTGTACAGTGCAGCATGTTGTAAAGTACAGCCTCTCCTGCTGCACTGTCACACTGATCAATCCGCTGAAATACCTGATCCATAGAAAGATCCGACCAGGTTACCTGATCCACATCTTCCATTCCCTGGTGTTTATGGTAGACACTGATCCTCTCGATCGGAAGTACTTCCTCCATATCAGGTATCTCTCCAAACCGCCTCTGAATCTTCATTTTTTGAATCCGTTTCACCTTAATCTGCTGGGAAATCTGGATAAACAGCACTACAACCGCCAAAATAATCAACATTGTAATTGCAAGAACGAGATCCTCATTCATTCCTCTCACCTCATTTGTATTATTGTATTAATACATGATAATTCATTTTTTCTGCTCTGTCAATAATTCTGTAATTTTTCGAAATGGAACCGGATGTTCCGGATATGGGTTTAACTGCTTTTCATACCAGCTGACATCCCGCCATTTGCCGTTTTTATAGCCTGTATTTTTCAAAACTCCCATCAGGGTAAATCCCATCGCTTCATGCAGCTTTTCACTTTTTTCATTGGGACGGGTGATCAGACTGTATGCATTGCAGATTCCCTGCTCTGTAAGAATCCGAAGCAACTCTTCATACAATCTTCTCCCGATCCCTCTGGAAACAGCATCTGGATGCAGATACACGGTCAGTTCCACATTCCACTGATATGCAGCCCGTTCCAAATGGCGGTGCGCATAGGCATATCCAAGAATATTTCCCGCTTCTTCATAAATGAGATATGGGTATTCTTCCAGGACAGTTCGAATCCTCTTCCGGAATTCAGCCTCTGTCGGTAATTCATACTCAAATGTGATTTCTGTATCAATATAATATGCATAAATCGCAAGCAATGCCTGTGCATCCTCTTCTGTTGCAAAACGTATCATCTTATGTACCTTCTTTCTACTATTTATTCCTGTCTAAAGCAGTCAAAAACTTTGTTCATTATAGCACAGATACCAAATGCTTTCCAACGTCTCTTTTTCTTCCTCCCAAGCAGAATCTATGCTATACTGTACTTGAAATCTTTTTTGATTTTCTGAAGATTTTAAATGAAAGAAGAGGAATCTAATATTATGAAAGCAATAATACTTGACGTAGACGGAACACTCTGGGACACAACCGGTGTTGTAGCCGAAGCATGGATGCAGGCTGCCAGTGAGCTGATGATCCCTCTGGATACTCCCATTACCGCGGACCGTCTGAAACAGGAATTCGGAAAGCCGATGGATGAGATCGCCGCAAACCTCTTTCCGACTCTGTCAGAATCTCAGCGCGCTCTTGTGATGGAGTCCTGCTGTGAATACGAAGAATTTTATCTGGAAAATGCCAGAGAGCATCTTCTGTTCGACGGCGTGAAAGAGACCATCTTAACACTGTCGCAGAATTATGCTGTCTGCATTGTCTCCAACTGTCAGAAAGGATATATTGAACTCTTTCTGAAAAAGACCGGACTGGAGAACGCCATCACCGACTTCGAATGTTTCGGAAATACCGGACTTTCCAAAGGCGAAAACATTCGTCTTCTGATGGAACGCGCTCAGATCACAGATGCTGTTTATGTGGGGGATACGAAGGGGGATGCCGATGCCTGCACCTTTGCCGGAATTCCGTTTATTTTTGCAGAATACGGATTCGGTTCTCCCACTCATTATGCTCACAAAATCACGCGTTTTCCAGAATTACTGGAATATCCCTTTTAAAAAAGTATCGGAGCACTGTCCGCTCCGATACTTTTCTTCTAGTCCTGATAATCCAGACATGCACGCTCTGTCACAAACGGACGCACATATGTATCCGCTACTTTGACATGCTCCGGATGTGCAGAATACGCTTTGATATCTTCCGCTTTTTCAAACGTTGTCACAAGCGCCATATCATGAGTACTTGATGCAAATGGTTCACTTACAAACGATACACTTAAAAGTCCCGGTACCTTTCCAATCAGACTGCTCAGATTCGCTTCCATATCTTTTTTGAGGTCTGCTTTTCTCTCCTCTTCGATTTCCGGTTTGAACTTCCACATTACAATATGATGTACCATACTGTCGCCTCCTTTCCCTTTTGGGCAATTCTCTTACATCGTAAAGCTGACCAGATTCATATCCTCGTCATACGCAAGACTGTAATTGACATTGCCTTCTTCATATTTTACCACAATAATGACTCCGCCGTACTTTTTATTATCTTTTATCTGCCCTAAATACGTACATTTTCCAAACTCTTTGAATTCTCCCTGTTTCTCCAGGATTTTCAAATAGGAATCGTACGATTCTTCTGTCAGACTGCTCTGCAGATCCTTGGCAAACCTGCTTTTCCAGCTCTCATAATCTTTAGACTGCGCGATCTCAATATCTTCCATTGCCTGCTCTCTTACCGTCTCCTTGTCAAACCCTTCCGGCAGTTCTTTCAGGATCTCTCCTTGTTCATTTCCTCCGCTTCCCAGAGAGCTACATCCCATCAGACTTCCTACTGCCATCACGAAAACGCCGAATCCCACTGCCAGTTTTTTCATATTCTTTTTCATTGTCTTGTTCCCCTTTCTTCTTTCCACTTTCGTTTTGTAAAAATCAAAGCTATCATCGCAGCCACGACCCCAAAAATCAGAACACCCCAGATCAGGATTGTATTCTGAAATGCAATTGAAAAGTCGTATAATCCATGCAGAACTACTGCGATCAGCCAATAAAACAATTTTTTGTGTCTCCAGATTCCTTCCATGATGACCAGTGTCAACAAAATGTGAAAGGCCATCGCACAAAAACGCTCTGCTCCGGAAAGCAACACTACCACACTTATGCTGCTATCTTCATTCAGAACATTCGGCAAGACTCCAATCACACCGATCCACACCGCTTCGATCCCGCCGTGCCCAAGTCCAAATGCCACTGCATCCATCCAGCTGGTTTTTCCTTTCCTCAAGACACCAAGTCCCACAACTCTTCCTGTCTCCTCAAACACACCTGCAGAGAATGCCGCAATCGCCATATATATATAATAATGACTGTATGGCAGTATCATAAACCACTCCCAGTTTGTCTTCAGATAACCAAGAAGTGGGATCCGCAGAATCATCTGCGTCACCACAAAAGACAGAATTCCTGTAAGAAACGTAAGAAAATATCCCTTTCCTTTCACCGCAAAATAAATTCCTCCCAAAACCGGTATCCCGATACAGATCAATAAACTGATCACTTCAAACAGCAAATTCATGAGTCCTCCTTTCCCGGCAGCATCACGCTGACCCGATATTCTTCTCCCACAATTTCACACTGCATTGTTCCCTGATACGCTTCTACTGTCCGTCTCACATTTTCCAGTCCCACTCCCATATGTCCTTCCTTTTTCATTCCGGGTCTGCTTGCATTTACAATACTGATCACCCTGAAATGATGCACCTCCTGTATTTTCAGATTCAGATAGGCTCCCTCTCCAAAAGCCTCCACCGCTTCCAATGCATTATCCAGCAAATTGGCGAAAATCGTCGTAATATCAATATCCCGCAGATCCGAAAAATCAACATCTCCGATTTCCACGGATATCGCGACTGCAGGATGCCGCGCCAATGAGAGCTTATCATTACAGATAATATTCAGCATCCGATTAGAACTGTAATATTTCTCACCCAACAGATTCAACATATGATACAGATCCTTCACATACGCTCCGCCCTGCTCCTGCCCATCTTTTGCCTGATATAAATGTTCTACAGCCTGAAGGTGATTCTTCATATCATGCATGATCTTTCTGGACTCTCTGTGTTTTTGCTCCAATTCCGCATAATATCTGTACTGCAGCTCATTCTGCATCTGAAACTCTGCAAGCTGCCCCTCCAGCTTATGGGAACGGAACCAATATCCAAACAGGTACAAAAAACAAAAATTCAAAAGCACCAGCGCTGCCAGATTGACGACCATCAGACGAACTCCATACAGATCCATATAGATACGTCCCATTTCTATCAGTGAATAGAGAAACAGTACGCTAAAAAGCGGAAGTAATAAAAGGAGCAGTATCTGCAAGTTTCCCATTTCTGTTTCCTGCTGTCTCTTTCTCCACATAACAGCAGCCGCTGTCACAGGAATCATGAAAAACATTTTGAAGAGCATGGTAACATTCCCGTACCACACAAGATTCTCAAACGCCCCCTGTGCAAGCAGGTAATTCCCCAGAAAAATACCAACTTCTATGGAAAGAATCAAAAGTATGTTTACAAAAAGATCCAGAAGCAGACTTCCGATTTTTCTGTGAAACAATAAAATTCCAAGAAGCAGCACCCCTGTCAGCTGGATCTGTACACCGATCCACAGATTCCCGGTCAGCCCTGTCAGAAATGCCGCACCGTAAACACTTGCGCCAAGCGCAGTAAATCCAAAAAAATACCAGATTTTTTTCCGGTGGATCGTCTGTGCATTGGCGCTCATAAACAGATACTGACAGACACACATGACCACCTGTTCCAAAACAGAACAGACCAGATTCATCCCAATCTCAAGTGCCATACGCCTTCTCCTTTCATACCTGCTGCGCCAGCCATCGCGTCAGCAATGCCCGAAAATCTGCCGCTTTCTTTTGAGAAAGGGGAACGATCTCTCCTGTCGTCATGAGCAGATCACAGCCCTTTATATCTTTGATATGACGCAGATTTACTACAAAGCTTTTATGAGGAACTGCAAATCCCATGTTTTGGAAAGACTCTGCCATTTTACTGATACTTCCTCGCATCCATGCTTCTCCATTCTGCGTCACAATCCGGATTTTTCGGTCTCTATATTCAAAATAGCAAATGTCCTGCATATAAAATTCCTGATACCCTGCGTCTGTATGAAGACGGATCCTGGGACCTCTTTGCTCCTCCTGTTCATAGTCAAAAGCTTCCTGAAGGATTTCCAAAATTTTTTCTTTTTCCACTGGTTTGACCAGATATCCGAACGCATGGACACCAAACGCATACTCCCGAAAATCTTCATAAGCTGTCACATAAATGATCTTTGCCTTTTTATCCCGAACTCTGATTTTTCTGGCAGTATCAATCCCCGAAATTCCTTTCATGTCAATGTCCAGAAAGATCACATCATAAAGAACATCCGATTCCAGGAGTGTCTCTCCGCTTTCAAAATAAGAGATGCAAAAAACCGATTCCAGCTCTTTGAAATATGCCTCCATCTGTTTTCTCACTGCCGGCTCATCATCACATATCGCAATTTTTTTCATTTTCTTTTCATTCCTTTGCCCATCATTTTTCTGGCGTAGTTTTAGTATAAAACAGCCTTTCTCCTTCTACAAGAACTTTTGTCTGAAGTACAGAATTTGTGTCTGAAAGAGTGTTACTATGGGAACAGTAACCAAAAAAATGTTATTATAGAGAAAAAGACCTGATCTCCCAGGTCTTTTTCTCTATAACTCAGGCAAAAGTTTCTCTAACAACCTGATGGAATGTTCGATTGCTTTCTTCTCAAATGCCGGATAATCCATAGATGCACTGTTGTCTGCTTTATCGGAAATTGCACGCACGATCACGCATGGAATCTGATTCAGATATGCCCCATGTGCAATCGCTGCACCTTCCATCTCCGCACATTTTGCTCCGAAAAGTGTTACGATTCGTTCTTTTACTTCCTGTGAGGAAATAAACTGGTCTCCACTGGCGATCCGTCCGGTAAATGTATGGATATCCGGATTGGCCTCCTGGTTCGCACGCACAGCCTTTTCGACCAACTGGGCATCTGCGGGGAATGCAAATGTATCCATACGCGGAACCTGTCCGATCGGATCCCCGAAAATACTCGTATCCATATCATGCTGCACCGCATCCGTAGAGATCACCATATCTCCAATATCGATCGCTGCATCCAGAGAACCGGCAATCCCGGTATTGATCACAAGATCTACATCAAAATGATCCGCTAAAATCTGCGTGCAAATCGCTGCATTGACCTTTCCGATTCCGCTTCGCACGACAACTGCTTCTTTTCCATATAAAATTCCTCTATGAAATACCATGGAGGCGATTTCCTTCTCCTCCTGAATCTTCATGGCATGTCTCAATGCCTGTACCTCTTCTTCCATTGCTCCGATAATTCCTATCATCTTTTTTCTCCTTTTTATTCACCAATCACCTGTTCAGGTTACTGTTCATTATACACGAGATTGATTTCTTTTGAAATAGCTTTTCTTAAAAGTCATTCTATGGTACACTATCATGCGGAGGATTTTTTAGGAATGGAGTTATGCTATGAATACGAATGAATTTATTCAAAAACCGGTCCGTCAGTTATTCTTTCATTATCTGATACCGGCTATCTGCGGAACGATGGTCACATCCATCTATGTGCTTGCAGATACAATCTTCATCGGGAAGCGGCTTGGTGCCACAGCACTTGCCGCCTTAAATATCTCCCTGCCGATCTACAATATCTTTTTCGGACTGGGACTTTTATCCGGTGTCGGCGGCTCTGTACTGATGTCCATCTGCCGTGGAAAATCACAAAAAGAAGAAGGAAATACCTATTTCACAACTGCCCTGCTGCTGAATTTTGCACTTCTTCTCATCTCCATGACAGTCTGCGTTCTGTTTATGGAAGACATCGCATGGCTGCTTGGCGGCACAGAAGAAACCATGCCTTACATCATGGACTATCTTCCTTATATTATCTGGGGAATGGGAACTTATTTCTTTTCTTCTTTTCTTCAGACTTTCATCCGCAATGACGGTGCACCAAAACTTGCCATGAACGGAGTCATTGCCGGCGGAGTGACCAACATTGTACTGGACTATATCTTTTTGTATCCTATGAATATGGGAATGAAAGGGGCTGCACTTGCCACTGTTCTTGGTTCAAGCCTTACCGTGGTTATTTTATGCACGCACTTTTTTACGAAAAAGAACCAGCTAAAATTTACATTGAAAGGATTTCATCCTTCCTTTTTACAGAAGATCATTGCAAACGGTTTCACCAGCTTTGTCATCGAAGCTGCATCCGGATTTACGATCTTTATTTTTAACCTGCAGCTGATCCGCTATCTTGGAAATACCGGAGTCAGTGTATATGGCATCATCTGTAATACTGCTCTGGTAGTCATCTGCCTCTGTAAAGGAATCGAACAGGCTGCTCAGCCGATCCTGTCGATCAACCACGGAGCAGGGCTTTCAAGCCGGATCTTAAAGGTACAGTCACTTTCATTAAAAACATCTGTGATCATCTGTACCCTGCCAGTCCTTCTGGGATTATTTGTTCCGAATCTGTTTACTTATATTTTTCTGGAACCAACGAGCAAAATCCTGACTCTGGCAGCACCGGCCATCCGGATTTATTTTACCGGATTTTTGTTTCTGGGCATCAACATGGTCTTTATCTGTTATTTTCAGTCCGTAGCAAAATCCGTTCAGTCTCTTTCACTCTGCCTGTTAAGAGGATGCATTCTGGTGGTGGCATTTGTTTATATTCTTCCGGTATTCTTTGGAAGTACCGGAATCTGGCTGGCATTTCCCGCCGCTGAATTTCTTACTATGATCGTAGGGATCTGCTTTTACCGTCAGGATCTCAAAGCTTATTAATATGAAAGAAAAAGCGCGTTTCCATTTTAAACGGAAACACGCTTTTTCTTTACTTCTGTAATCCAGTCCATACCGATAGAAAACAGCCGATAAAAAACCAGTGCATAGAAAGCTCCAAATGCATTATTAAAGATACGGTAAAAAATAGCGCCGCCCACTCCCAGAAATGTCATGGCAATGGACATTGCACCCCAGGAATTAAATACTGCCTGCCATCCATAAGTAGCTGAGAGACCGACTCCGATCCCGCCTAAAATGCCAATCAGAGAATACATAGATTCCGGAAGTACCAGATATAACACAATAAATGTCAGACCTCCTAAGATATTTCCCGGAATTCTTCCCTTGATCCTTCCTTTCATATCTGCATGAAACGGTACCAGTACCGACATCGCCGCAATTCCTGCCCACATCGCTCTCGGCAATCCAAACAGTCCGGCAAAAAAGATTACGCTGGATACTCCCAGGGTCACGCAAATCTGCCATCTGGTTCTGGAGGAATGAAGGTCAAATTCCTCAAAAATATGACGCAGCGTCCGTTTGTACTTCTGATGTCTGTGATTGCGGTAAAACACGATCCCTGTCAGGATGCCGCCGACCGCCATCCCTGCAATCCTCTGCAGATACTGTGTGCCTGAAACATCATACCCATACAAAAGCAGATATCCGAGCAGCAACGTAGACTGATTGAACATCACTACATTATGACATCCCAGAATCATCAGCGTGAAAATACATACCATATTGACGATCAGCTCCGTCACCAGATTTCCTGCATTTGCAATCCGTGGACCAAATGTCATAATTCCCCAGATCACCATCAGAGAACTAAGTGCATGGGGTGCATGAATCCCAAAATCTGCAAACCGAAATGTCATCACGCTCAACAGCACTACCACTCCTACAATGCTGTTATCACTGCCGAATACCTTTGTGTATACTGTGACAAATGCAACACAAAAAGCCAGTGTCAGTAAAATTTTAAATAGATAAACCGCAATATGACGTGCTTTTTCTTTTTTATCCTGTGTGTTTCGAATCAGCTGCTTGGAGCCTGCCTGATTCAGTTGTAACTCCTGATATAGAGTCATATCTTCTGCCTCCCTTGTTGTAAACTTACCGGGGAGGCATTATATCATCCGTCTTTACTCTTGTCAATCACGTCTAATTTCTTAAATTTTTATAAACTCACTGTATACATATACAATTCATGAAGTGCTCTTGTTGCGCAGATGTATTTCGCCTGTGTCATCAAAGGATTTTCTTCCTCTTCAAACACGCCGAAAACCTGATCAAATTCCAGTCCTTTCGCCAGATAAAATGTTGTAACTGTAAGCCCGCGTTCAAAAACAGAGGTATCTCTGTCAATATAGGACACCTGAATTCCTCTTCGTTTTAAAAGTTCATAGAGCTCTCTGGCTTTTTCTTCTGTCATTACGATTACCGCCGCTGTCTCATAGCCATTCTCTCCCACATTCAGATTTTCTCCAATGGCTTTGAGCATACTCTCTTCCTCCGAAAAACGTACTTCTTCCACTGCTTTTCCATGCCTGTCCAGCAATTCCAAATCCGTTGTCTGGTTGATTGCTCCTGCATACGTCGCGATTTCCACCGTATTTCGGTAGCTCTTATTCAGCACGATCGTGCGCATCTTTTTTCCGAAAATCTTTGGAAGAAACAACAGGACATCCTGCATCGTCTCGTCCAGTGTCTGTGCCTTATCTCCCAAAATCGTCATACGGCACGAAAACAGTGTGTGCAGGATCACGTACTGGAGATAGGAATAGTCCTGCATCTCATCGATCACCAGATGTTTGATATTGCGGTGTTCATTTTTCCCTTTCAGACGATATTTCAGATACAACATCGGAAATACATCTTCATATTCCAGAATCCGCCGCTCATAAGGAACATCCGGAAGTTTCTCATACCCGCATTCTTCCATAAGCCAGTTATAAATCACATAGAGATCCTTTGTTACATACATACGATCAAATTTTCTCTGCATGATTTCCTCTTCTTCCTCTGAAAGGTCTCTGTTATGAAGCGTTTCATACTGGTCTTTAAAATACTCTTTCACCGCATCCATCCTGGCCAAAAGAGGGATCTCCTGAAATTTGAAATAACACAGCTCGATCAGTTCTTCTTCCGTAAGCTGCATTCCTTTAAACTCCACAGAAGTAAGATCCAATAGCCGATCTTCCAAAACCGCCAGAAAGCTTTCCATCTGCCCTGTCATTGCAAAGGACTGCTTGTCGCGGAAGCGCTTCTGCCTCTTTTTATCCGGAAATTTCATCTGCCGTTCCATGTGATGATACCGGTCTTCACAATCTGAAACCACGTCTTTCAATTCCTTATACGCAAACAGATCAAAACTCATCTCCCGAATATTTTCTTCCCCAAGCTCTGGAAGAATGTGGGAAATGTAATCGGAAAACACGCTGTTCGGCGACAGGATCAGAATGTTCGAGGATTTTAAATGCTCCCTGTCATGGTATAAAAGATATGCGATCCGATGCAGGGCAACGGATGTTTTTCCGCTTCCTGCCGCTCCCTGAATGACCAGTATTTTATCTCCGGTATTCCGGATAATCTCATTTTGTTCCTTTTGAATCGTACGCACAATATTTTTCAGCTGTACGTCACCGCTGCTTCCTAACTCCTGCTTCAGGATCTCATCATCGATTTTCGTATCACTCTCAAATGCATAGATCATTTTCCCGTTTTTGATCTTATACTGCCATTTGGACGCGATTTCTCCCGTCAGGACACCCGCCGGTGCCTCGTAAGATGCCGGACCGCTGTCATAATCATAAAACAGACTGCTCACAGGCGCTCTCCAGTCATAGATCAGAGGTGTAGCCCCTGTCCTCTGTGCAAAATTTCCGATTCCTATATAAAATGGCTCCGCTTCCTCCTCTCCCTCATAGATAAAATCCACTCTCCCGAAAAACGGAGAATCTAACATCTTCTGAAAGCGGTGTTTTAAATCCAGCTTTTCCTGATTCGCATTGATCCGGTGCAGCAGAGCCTGCTGATTATCATAGTCTTCATAGCCGTACTGGTCCATCTCTGTGTAATTTTCCCAGTAATATTCATGCATACTCTCAATATCTTTTTGTCCTTCTTCCAGTTCCTGAGCGATCTTCCCGATCCTCTGCCTTAAATTCTCCAGCACGTTTTCTAAAAACTGCTCTTCTCTTCTGCTCAATTCTTCTGTCTGACTCATACTTTCTCCTGCTTTTTATGATCTTGTTACTTTCTGACAATATCCAGTGTATGCGCACTTGCCCCCAGCAGATCTTTCCGCTCACAGGTGGACAAATGATACTGGATAAACAACTGATACGTCTCCTCATCCATGGCGTTTAAAACGGTTCGCATATAGTTCGCCGGCCCGTCCGCTGCGATCAGTTTTTCCCGCTTTACGCCAGCCGCCTGGTCAATGGCGTCAATATCCTCGATTCGAACATAATCGTACAAATCCTCCTCTTTCGATCGCACATGAAAACTATCATCCACTTTTTGATTCCGGATGCTCTCTTTCATATGTCCTTCTTTGAATCCATACGTCAAAATACTGTACTCATTCATACAATATGCCACTAAAATGATCCCACCCGGCTTTACCACACGTTTTGCCTCTTTTAACGCTTTTACTTTATCTTCCTTTGTATACAGATGATACATCGGACCAAATACCAGTACCATGTCAAACTGATCCGCTTCAAACCGGGACAGATTTAAGGCATTTCCCTGATAAGCTTTTACACTGCTCTTTTTGGATTTTAAAATCCCCAGATTGTATTTTACCAGTTCCACTGCCGTCACATCATAGCCTTCCCCGGCAAGCTGTACCGAATAACGCCCTGTACCGGCTCCCACATCCAGAATTTTGACCGTTTCCTTCTTCCCCTGAGGCAGATACTCATGGATGTACTTCATAGATGTCACATACTCCACATACCCGTGCCTTCTGGTCAGCCTCTTCTCTTCGCAAAATTTATTATAATATTTTTCCAGTTCTGTACTCATCATTCTCTTCCTCTGTCAAATTGTGATGTTTCGCCAAAAAGAGATGCAGCATTCACCGCATCTCTTTCCTATTATATCCTATCTTTTCTTTTTCGTACAGAATATTTTCCTATTCCTTTTTAAATGGATTCTTCTCATGTGGTCCTTTCAGGATCCAGAGTACAATGATAATCCCCACGATATACAAAATATTTACAAGAACTGTCGGATTATCTCTCAGCAAAAATACAACGATCACAATAGCTGCCAGAGAAATTAAAAGCTGAAGCATTGTAAAAACTCTCTTTTCCCTTGCCTCTTTGATGCTCTGCATCATCTCCAGTCTTTCATGCTCCATCTCCAGATACTTCATCAAGTCCTCATCTTTAATCCTGGAAAGAATCTGTTCTTCTCTGGACGCTGCCGCTTTTTTCCTTGATCGGATAAAACTTCTCTTCGGTTCCGGCTCAGTTTTTTCTTTCTGCTCCTGTATCTCCACCGATTGTTGAATCTGTGTCACTGTCTCTGCAGCCTTTTTCTCTGTCGGCTGAGAAAGTATGGTCTGCTCTGTTTCCATCTTTTTTTCTTCCGCTACTTTGGTTTCTTCTATATCTTTCGTTTCTTCTGACACGTTACTGCCTCCTTATCCTTCGGTCATTTCTGTGTCCATTATACCCTGTCTTCCTTACAGAAACAATCATTTCCGGATAATTTCTCGCTCTTTTCCTCAAACATCAGCTTCCACTCGCATACAAACTGCTCTTTCTGAAAGCAATACTGTTTTCTAAGTTTCGGTCCACAGCTGTTTGATCCGATTCCATTCTGGGCGTAATCCAGGCAAACAATCGTGCTTCCGCTCTTTTCCAGTTCAAAATGATGTGCTTTTCTTGTCAGTTCTTCCTGTGTATATGGTGATACTGAAAAAGAAAACGAATGCGGAGAAACGACTGTTACGCTCTGTTCTTTGCTTGTCAGCTTCACATAGTCACAATCTGCATGGCTCCCATTTTCCTGTGGTCTGATGTAATCTTCGTGCATCTCATCTACTGATGATCGATAAATCCCATGACTGCTTGCCCTGCATTTATCCACATAACTCTCCTGGGGCCCCATTCCATAATATTCCACCTGATTAAATTCCTGCTTCAAAAAAAGCCGGATTCCGAATCTTGGGAGCTCCGGAAACTCCATTTCCTTTTTTACACGCATTGTTACACAGATTTCACCCGTATCAAAAACCTCCCACACTGCATCTACATCCAACACTTTCTGCAGTGAAACTGCCGCAACAGACAGAATACTGTGAAGAACCAGTTTTGATTTTTCTCGTTTCCACTGTGTATTGTACGCTCTTCCCAGACTTCTGTCATACCCGGCTGCAATCCATTTTCGTTTTAATATTCTGTCATTATCTGTAGGAGCTCTCCATATATTCAGCTCCATAGGAGCATCCAGAATCTTCTTTCCGCCTACGTTCAGTTCTTCAAACATTCCGGCCAGTTTATTGTAAACATATGTAAAATCATCTGACTTAATCTGTATATATCTATCCGTTTCTGACAGCTTCATTTTTCCTTTGGATGTTTTGAACGTCTTAAGCAGTGTCACAGCTTTCTGATTTCTTCCATCCTCATTTTTCAGAAGAATCTCATCAAACCCCAAGATCGTTCCATGCGAGATCAGCTCCGTATCCTGGCGTTGATGATAAAAGATCTTCAAATAACACTTTCCAGTCTCCGGGACAGAAACATCCACATACACCTCTTTGCACTGACGTGGTAAGATGGATTGCATAATTTCAACCTGTCCCCTTCCAAAAACATCCCCATCACAGCTGACTTCGTAACTGATGTAAATATAGGATTTCAAATCCTCTTCGTTCATATAATTTTTCAACACCAAACAGCCGCTTTCCTGCTCAAAAGAAACAACTCTCGCCGGACGGTACACATTTTGATATTCTAAAAGCCCTGTGTGCGGCGTTCGATCCGGATATACCAGACCGTCCATGCAGAAATTTCCGTCATGAACTTCTTCCTTATGATCGCCGCCATAAAAATACATTGCTTTTCCGTTTTCCGCCTGCCCTTTATAGATTGCATGATCACACCATTCCCATACAAATCCACCGCAAAGAGACGGATACTTGTAAATCATCTGAAAATAGTCTTCCAAATCCCCGGGACCATTCCCCATCGCATGACAGTATTCGATCAAAAGAAACGGCTTATCCGGTCCTTTCTCCATATATTCCTCAATCTCTTCCAACTCAGGATACATTCTGCTGTAAAGATCAATATTGGAGTAATCATATCTTCTCCTGTCACTTTTATAAAGAGCACTTTCATAACAAGTCAGCCGGGACGGATCAAATTCCTTTGTCCACTTCAACGCTTCTTCAAATGTACATCCGTATCCACATTCATTGCCCATGGACCAGATTACAACACAGGGACGATTTTTCTCTCTGTACACGCAAAGCCTGGTGCGGTCCATCGTCGCCGGAATAAACGCAGGATGATCCGCAATCCGTTCATTCCATCGTTTGCTGATATTTTCCCAACTGGAATCTTCCAGATATTGTGACTGTGTTCCATGACTTTCATTGTCTGCTTCTGCGATCACGTAAAATCCATATTCATCACACAACTGATAAAAATAAGGCGCGTTCGGATAATGGCTGGTTCGAATCGCATTGAAGTTATGCTCTTTCATCATCTGCAGATCTTTTTTCATCTGTTCCATTCCGATTACAAATCCGGTTACCGGATCGGAATCATGACGATTTACCCCTTTGAATTTGACCGAAACCTCATTTGCATAAACTACTGCATCTCTGATAGAGATTTCCCGTATTCCAATTCGGTCAACAATCACTTCTCCTGTGTTTTCCAGGACCATTGTATACAAGTATGGTTGCTCCGGATTCCATAATTTAGGGGCTTCTATTTTCAATACCGCCTGATGCGTATATTCCCCATCCGATATTTCCTGCAGTCTCCCGGATACGCACAACACTCCTTCTTTGTCATAAATTGCAATCTTCACAGGCGCTGCTTCTTTTAAGTACTTTGCCCGCACAGTAATTTCTGCGTTTCCATCCACAATCCTGGTTGTTGTGAAATAGTCATATATGGCATTATCAGGCCGCTGCAGCAGATACACATCCCGAAAAATCCCACTCATCCGAAATTTATCCTGGTCTTCCAGGTAGGTGCCATCACACCATTTTAAGACCAGTACTGCCAGCGTATTGCTTCCGTTTTTCACCAGATCTGTAATGTCAAACTCTCTGGAAGCATGGGACACCTGACTGTATCCTACATATGTTCCATTCACCCAGACATAAAGACAGGAATCCACCCCTTCGAAATTTAAATATACATTTGGTGCATCTTCCTTCTTCTGATACTCAAATGTCCGCACATATGCCCCGCACGGATTTTCCTGTGGAACATACGGAGGATCCAACGGAATCGGATATCTCACGTTGGTATACTGATACGTATCATACCCATAATTCTGCCACATTCCGGGGACAGTCACTTCTTCAAACCCGTCAAGTGAATATCCTTCCTCGTAAAACGCATCCTGCAGATCGTAAATACTGTCAAAATAACAAAATTTCCATTTTCCATTAAGCAAAGTCATCCGATCTGATTTTTCTCTGTTCTCCACCAACGGTCCCATGTTGCAAGAGGCCGGAATATAATAGGACCGATATGGCATTGTATTTTCATACATTATATTCAAATTTTCATAATGTCTCTGAATAATCATACTCATTTCTCCTCTACCGTCTGATATGGTTTAATCTCTCCACTCATAAAATGTCTCCTACAGAGCGGTACATACATATCATTGGCTCCAAGCGCGATCTGCGCTCCGTCCCTTACCATTTTTCCATCAATAACTCTGGCATTGAAATGTGCTTTCTTTCCGCACCAGCAAATGATCGGAAGCTCCTCGATCGCATCAGCCAGCTCCATCAGCCGTTTTGATCCTTCAAATAAGACACCTCTGAAATCTGTCTTCAGCCCATAGCATAAGACCGGAATATCATACTGATCACAGATCTCGGCCAGCCATTCCACCTGTTCAGATGATAGGAAATTTGCTTCATCCACCAGGATTGCATCATACGTGTCCGGCTTCATCGTAAACTCTTCAATCAATTCGCACTTCGCCTGTAAGCCAATGCGTGACTTCACAATATATTCTCCGTCTCTTGTATCCAGTTTTGGCTTCAAAATAACCGGACGTCTCCCCCTCTCCAGAAAATTGTAGTGAACCATCAGCAAATTTGCCGTCTTGCTGCTGCCCATAGCTCCGTATCGAAAATATAGTTTCCCCATTTTAGTTTTCCCTTCACTTTTTGATTTATAATAACATAAGCTTTAGTGCTTGCTCCTTCTCGACTGTGTCCAATTTCGGTTGGATCCCCCCTTTTTTTCTTTATTTTATCATGAAAAAGGGAATAAAAACACATGTTTTGTGCAAATTTTATTTTTCAAACACACTCTAGTCAAAAAAGTTGAGTACTAAACCTTTTTACCTTTATAATGATGAGCCTATTATCTCATATATGATGATTTTGAAAAGATACTTTCTATTTTGCGGTTACGATTGAACGGTGCCGCTTTTTTTCTGTAATACAATTTTTCCTGTTCCAATGTCCCCTTTATGGCAGTTTCATAAAGGAGGACATCTTGCCCCTTCAAGTCTATAGATCCTCCCTTTTTTGCAGCAAACCATCCCCGCACAGGTATTAGTAATTTTAATGCCTTTTTACCAAGAATATAATTGGATATTACATACTGTACCAGATAAAAAATGTACCCTGCCACAACGCTATAGGAAATATTTTTTAGAAATTCACTATGATGAATAAACCATTCAAATCCTGGCAATGCCGATATATTACAGCAATAGCTCCCTGCAAAAATACTAAGCAATGTAAGAAATATAAATATACATCTATCTTTTGATACATTTCCTAAACCTTTTCTTAAATTATCATATATACTACACATCTTCACCTCTATAACATTTCATAAAACTCATATTATGCCGAATTTCGGCACAATAAAAATAGGAGATACCTTTTGATATCTCCCATACACTACAGTGTCTCTTTTATTTTCAAAATCTCTTCTTCTGTTTTCCCTGTAATCTCACAAATTTCAGAAATCGGATAATTTTTCTTCAGCATAGAAATGACTATTTTTTCTACCCCTTTTTCCATGCCCTGCTCGATACCCTGTTCGATACCCTGTTCAACACCTTCTGCTTTCAAACGTTCCAATGCGGTACACATATTCGTCACCTCCATCGATTTTCCCATCTCAATCAGTTCTGTGGAACCTGCCATCTGACCAATCAAAGACAGAGCTTCTGAACTAATTCTCTTATCACTGTATTTTTCCCGGATCCCATCAAAATTTCCCGCGAACACTTCTCGTGTGATCTCAAATGCGCTCTGCACATCTTCATTCCGAAAGACATATCCTGCCGAATCTCTTACCTCCAGGAGATTCATTTTATAATCTGAAAAAACGGCTGCAATCTCTTCTGGCATTTCCACGATCATATCTTTCAACGAACACGGTCCATCCCATACTTTTTCACCAGTATAAATGGTTAGTGTAATAATCGGATGCATCCTGTCTTCTTTTCGCATTCTCGATAAAAATTCATCGGAATCTGACAATTTTATATTTGACCCTTTATAATTGCGTGTAATCTCCTGATATTCTTTCAAGTAGCCCATGGCATCATATATCATGTGTCTCAGCGGCATTGCATAATGGATATGCTGTTGATTCTCAATCCCTAACACAACAAATTCTACCCCATAAGCAGTCTTCTTGATCACGTCTCTTGTTCTTGATAATGTTTCCTTATAATCTTTCATCTCGATCACACCGGAAACATCCGTATCCATCTCTTCCAGTATCTCCGGTTTTAAGATTTCTTTTCCATGAAACACTACTGTATTAAACAAATCTGCAAAATGTTCGTTTACACGCCAGAAATCTTTAAATATAACATCTGCTTTTGTACTCTTCACATTAATACTCCATTTCCATCCCGTCTATGAATCTCTGGTTTTAGTATAACACTGCAAAGAACTATTTTGCAAGATTCGATTTTCTCATAATAAATATTCATAGGATCTTATAAAAAACAGAGACATTAAAAAATGTCTCTGTTTTTTATTATTTTACTTGTACTAATAGTGTACTAATAATGTACTAATGTACCACTTATCTATACACTCTTACACGTCCTTATACTCTTCAAAACCCGCGATTTTCCGCCGTTTCTTAGAATTTTCCTTCTTTTGCTGATTCCTCAATCGCTACTGCAACAGCAACAGTCATTCCAACCATCGGATTGTTACCAGCGCCGATCAGTCCCATCATCTCTACGTGAGCCGGTACAGAAGAAGATCCTGCAAACTGAGCATCAGAGTGCATACGTCCTAATGTATCTGTCATACCGTAAGAAGCCGGTCCTGCTGCCATGTTGTCTGGGTGAAGTGTACGTCCTGTACCACCACCTGAAGCAACTGAGAAGTATTTCTTTCCTGCTTCGATGCATTCTTTTTTGTATGTTCCTGCAACTGGATGCTGGAAACGTGTCGGGTTTGTAGAGTTACCTGTGATAGATACGTCTACTCCCTCTTTCCACATGATTGCAACACCTTCACGAACATCATTTGCTCCGTAGCAGTTTACTTTAGAACGAAGTCCGTCAGAATATGCTGTACGGGAAACCTCTTTTAATTCTCCTGTGTAGTAGTCATACTCTGTCTGAACATATGTAAATCCGTTGATTCTGGAAATGATCTTTGCTGCATCTTTTCCAAGACCATTTAAGATAACACGAAGTGGTTTTTTACGAACCTTGTTCGCTTTTTCAGCAATACCGATTGCACCTTCTGCGGCTGCGAAAGACTCATGTCCTGCGAGGAATGCGAAACAGTCTGTCTCTTCTTCCAGAAGCATTTTTCCTAAGTTACCATGTCCAAGACCTACTTTTCTCTGGTCTGCAACAGATCCAGGGATACAGAATGCCTGAAGACCTTCTCCGATTGCAGCAGCAGCGTCAGCAGCTCTTCTGCAGTCTTTTTTGATTGCGATAGCAGCACCTACAATGTAAGCCCAGCATGCATTTTCAAAACAGATCGGCTGGATTCCTTTTACCTGATTGTAAACATCCAGTCCAGCATCTTTTGTGATTTTTTCAGCTTCTTCGATAGAAGCAATTCCGTAGCTGTTTAATACAGCATTGATTTTATCAATTCGTCTTTCATATGATTCAAATAAAGCCATTTTAAGTCCTCCTATCGCCTATTCCTGTCTTGGGTCGATGATCTTAACTGCATCATCCACGCGTCCATACTGTCCCTGTGCTTTTTCCCATGCTTCGTTTGGTGTATCACCTTTTTTAATGAAGTCTGTGAATTTACCAAGGCTTACGAATTTGTATCCGATAATTTCATTATTCTCATCCAGAGCGATACCTGTTACATAACCTTCAGCCATTTCCAGGTAACGAGGTCCTTTTGCAAGAGTTCCGTACATTGTACCAACCTGAGAACGAAGTCCTTTTCCAAGATCCTCCAGTCCTGCACCAATCGGAAGTCCATCTTCAGAGAATGCACTCTGTGTACGTCCGTATACAATCTGCAGGAATAATTCTCTCATAGCTGTGTTGATTGCATCACAGACAAGGTCTGTGTTCAGAGCTTCGAGAATTGTTTTTCCCGGAAGAATTTCAGATGCCATAGCTGCAGAATGAGTCATTCCTGAACATCCGATTGTCTCAACCAGTGCTTCCTGGATGATACCTTCTTTTACGTTCAGTGTCAGCTTACATGTTCCCTGCTGTGGAGCACACCAGCCTACACCGTGTGTCAGTCCTGAGATATCTTTAACTTCTTTTGCCTGCACCCATTTTGCTTCTTCTGGGATTGGAGCTGGTCCGTGATTTGCTCCCTGAGCTACCGGACACATCATTTCTACTTCGTGTGAATAAATCATGTTAAAACTCCTTTCAACATATGTAATTGTGTATTATTTGAGGTTTCCCTCTGCGGCTTTGATAAATTCTTAACGCCGTATTCGTTTACATTCTCTCACAAATTCCGACATTCGTCAATTATCACTTTCTATTTTTCCAGATTTTCCAGTGCTTCCACAAGCATTTCCAATGCAGTTTCCACTGTATGCTGCCTGTTTTCCATACGGTTTCCATCAAAAACACATCTTTTTGCAGTTGTCTTTCCGTTCACAGAACAGCCGATATAAACCAGACCTACCGGCTTTTCCTCTGTTCCTCCTCCCGGTCCCGCAATTCCCGTAGCGCTTAGAGCAGCCTCTGCTTTTGCCGCCTTTGCTGCTCCATTCGCCATTTCTTTTGCTGTCTGGGAACTGACTGCTCCATAACGCTCTAATGTCTCTGGGGAAACGTTTACAAGACGTATCTTCGCTTCATTGGAATATGTGATATACCCTTCATTCAATACGTCAGATGCCCCTGGAACATTCACCAGTGTTGCTGCGATCAGGCCGCCTGTGCAGGATTCCGCTGTAGTGACTGTCATTTTGTGTTCAGCAAGCAATTCCACCACACGCTCTTCCAATGTCGTCTGCGCTTCATTTTCCTTCATTTTTAAAAGCCAGTCTGTATACATCTTACATGCCTCCGTTGGTCAGTACCTGAATATTTTTTGCCACATAATCAATCAGTGAAATGATCGTAAGTGCCAGTGAAATCCAGATCAGTGCCTGCCCGATCACATCAAAAGCACCACCCAGATCCATGATCAGTACAATGACCATCGCCATCTGAAAGACTGTCTTGAATTTACCCCAGTAGCTTGCCGCGATCACAACTCCATTGTCAGACGCCACCAGACGGAATCCACTGATAATAAACTCTCTGGCAATGATCACGATCACGATCCATGCCGCCAGACTTCCTTTTTCGATCAGACAGATCATTGCTGAACATACCAGCAGTTTATCCGCAAGCGGATCCATAAACTTTCCAAAATTTGTGACCAGATTATATTTTCTGGCAATTTTTCCATCTAGCAGATCGGTCAGACTGGCCACCACAAAAATCGCCAGTGCAATCCATTTGTTCGCCGCTCCACCAAGATCTGTCAGCATAAACAGCACAAAAAACGGTACCATCAGCACTCGCAGAACCGTCAGTTTATTCGGTAAATTCATCAGATAAGACCTCCTATCAAATCATAATCCACTGCTCCCGATACTTTTACCTTTGCAAAATCACCGGACATCAGTTCTTCCTCTGTGTTAACAAAAATCAAACCGTCCACATTCGGCGCATCTCTGTATGTTCTTCCCACATATGCATTTTCATCTGCTACTTTTCCTTCGATCATCACAAGCACTTCTTTTCCGACCATATTTTCCGCAGTATCAAACGCAATTTCCTGCTGCAGTTCCATCAGTTCAGCCTGGCGTTCTTCCTTGATTTCTTCCTCGATCTGCCCTTCCATCCTCGCAGCTGCAGTATCCTCCTCCGGAGAATAAGTAAACACACCGAGTCTGTCAAATTCCATCTCATCCACAAACTCCATCAGTTCCTCATGCTGCTCTTTCGTTTCTCCCGGGAATCCCGTGATCAATGTGGTGCGAAGCGCGATATCCGGAATTTCTCTCCTGAGCTTACTGATAATATCTATCAGTTCCTGTTTTGTCGTTCTTCTTCCCATACGTTTGAGAATCTCATCATTGGCATGCTGGATTGGAAGATCCAGATAATGACAGATTTTTGGTTCTTCCTTAATCGTCTGAATCAGTTCATCATAAATTTCTTCCGGATAACAATATAAAATTCGAATCCAGCGGATTCCTGAAATTTTACACAGCTCTCTCAAGAGTTTGTGCAAAGATTTTTCACCATAAAGATCTTTTCCGTACAAGGTTGTCTCCTGTGCAACCAGAATCAGTTCCTTTACCCCTTGTTCTGCCAGATATTCTGCTTCTGACAGGAGCTGCTCCATCGGCACACTCCGGAAATTTCCACGGATCTTTGGAATAATACAATACGTACAATGCTTGTCGCACCCTTCTGCGATTTTCAGATACGCAAAATGACCGCCCGTAGTCACCAGACGTTTTGTCTCCACTTCTGGAAGGAGATCTGTATCGGCCAATGTCAGTGTATGGTGCCCCTTTAGTGCCTCGTCAATCGCATCTAAAATCTTGTCGTATGCAGTCGTTCCAAGCACTGCATCCACTTCCGGGATCTCATCTAAAATCTCCTGACGATAGCGCTGTGCCAGACATCCTGTAACAATCAGGGCTTTTAATCTGCCCTCTTTTTTATATTCTGCCATCTCCAGAATGTTCTGAATACTCTCCTCTTTGGCATCGTGGACAAAACAGCAGGTATTGATCACGATCACATCTGCCTGTGTCTCTTCCTCTACCATCTGATATCCTCTGGATGCCAGCATCCCCAGCATCACTTCTGTGTCCACCAGATTTTTATCACACCCGAGGGAAATAAAAAGTATATTCATATTTCATTTTTCTCCTTTTTTCAACAGTCAGAAAGGCAGATACCATATGGCATCTGCCCCTTATCTTCTCTTTCTATGCCTATTCCTCTTCTGCGTTTTCTGCCAGAATCTTGAGTTCGCCTGCATTCATCTCTTCAATTGCAATTGACAGAGGTTTCTCTCCTGCCTTTGCATGTACCATCGGAAGATCTCCGTCAATCAACTGTCTCGCTCTTTTGGACGTTGCCATAACAATGGAATACCGGCTGTTTACAACCTTTGATTCCCCTTCCTCAACGTCCTGATTTACGACCTTCATCAAATCTGTATAAGATGGATGTAACATATTCTATCTGTCTCCTTTCACATTCCCTTTTAAATCCTGTTTCATACTCTGAATAAAGCTCTCATTACGGAAACTTCTTTGATGCTCTCCCTGGATGATCTTATGCATCTCGGATACACAGACATCCAGATCATCATTAATCACCAGATAATCATACTGATCCATGTACTCTGACTCCTCCACTGCCCTTGCCAGTCTGGACTCGATCACCTCCATGGTCTCTGTCCCTCTTCCGACCAGACGTCTGCGCAGCTCTTTGGCAGACGGCGGCGTCACAAACAAAAGCAATGTGTCCGGAAAGCGTTCCTTTACCTTGAGCGCTCCCTGAATCTCAATCTCCAGAATCACATCTTTTCCCGCTTCCAACTGCTGTTCTACATAGGTACGCGGTGTTCCATAATAATTTTCCACGTATCTAGCATACTCTATCAGCTCTTCTTTCGCAATCATTTTTTCAAATTCTTCGGTTGTTTTGAAAAAATATTCCCTTCCGTCCACTTCTCCTTCTCTTGGATTTCGTGTGGTGGCAGAAACAGAAAGTGCATAAGTTTCCTCATAACGCTTCATCAATTCTTTCATCAGTGTTCCTTTTCCTGCCCCTGAAAATCCGGATACAACGATCAAAATCCCTCTCTGATTCATCTCTTTAAAATTTCTCCTTTATCTCCTGGTTATTCAATATTTTGTATCTGTTCTCTGATCTTTTCAATCTCTGTCTTTAGTCCGATGGCATAATTCGAAACTTCCAGATCATTCGCCTTGGATAAAATCGTATTCGCCTCCCGGTTCATCTCCTGTGCGATGAAATCCAGCTTACGCCCGATTCCCTCCGACTCTTCCAGTGTATTTCTCATATGTGCGATATGACTTTTCAAACGAACAACTTCTTCATCCGTACAGATCTTGTCCGCGAACAGAATCACTTCCGCTGCGATCCGGCTCTCTTCAACCTGCGCGTCCGCAAGTAATTCTTTTACTTTTTCTTCCAGCTTTGCACGATACTCTGCCACAATCTGAGGAGAACGTGCTTCCACCTGTTCCACAAGTGATTCCATACCAGAGAGCTTCTGAAGGATATCTTCTTTTAGGTGAGAACCTTCCAAAACTCTGGTTTCCACAAACTGTCCAAACGCTCCCTCCAGCGCCTCTTTGAGCCCGCTCCAGAGAATCTCTTCATCCTCTGTCTGCTCTTCCATTGTAAGTACCTCCGGATAGTGGGACAATGCAGATACTTTCACATCATTTGCAATGTGAAACTCCTCGCTCATCTGACGGAAATAACGCATATATTCCGCTGCCAGTGCAGCATTATACTTCAGCATCATCTGCTGCTGTGACAAATCCTCACAGGAAATAAAAATGTCTACCTTCCCACGGTTGGCATACTGCTTTAAAAGCGTACGGATCGCCGTCTCAAAAAAATTCAGCTTTTTTGGCATCCGGATATTTACATCCAGATATCTGTGGTTCACACTTTTTAACTCTACCGTAAATTTTCTGGACTCTTTTTGAATTTCACATCGTCCAAAACCTGTCATACTTTTTATCATGTCTTTGTCCTCTGTCATTTTCTTGAAATTCTGTTACCAGTATACTCTTATTTATGCTGTTTGGTCAAGCTTTCACTCCAGAAATTCCCGATTTCAGGTACCACTTGTCCGAATTCTGTGATACAATAATCAAGTTAAACGAAACCAACCAAAAGAAAGGATTTTTTTATGGCTTTTGACGGAATTGTCGTGGCCAATCTGGTCCACGAATTAAAAGAACAGCTTTTAAACGGAAGAATTGCAAAGATCGCACAGCCGGAGGCAGACGAGCTTCTGCTGACGATCAAATCCCCTAAGGGACAGAGACGACTTTCCATTTCTGCAAGCGCATCTCTTCCGCTCATATATCTCACTGACATGAATAAACCAAGTCCCATGACTGCTCCCAATTTCTGTATGCTTTTGAGAAAACACATTGCAAACGGAAGGATCGTGGATATCTGGCAGCCCAAACTAGAACGGATCATTCATTTTACAATCGAGCATCTGGATGAGCTTGGCGATCTTTGCCGCAAGGATCTGATCGTGGAGATCATGGGCAAACACAGCAATATTATTTTCTGTACTTCAGACGGAACGATCATTGACAGCATCAAACATGTCTCCGCCCAGATGAGTTCTGTCCGGGAAGTGCTGCCCGGACGGGACTATTTCATCCCAGACACCATGGAAAAAGCAGATCCGCTCACAATTTCAGAGGCAGAGTTTCATACCCTGCTTCGTGCAAAACCAATGCCGGTATCCAAGGCAATTTACACCAGCTTTACCGGGATCAGTCCCGTCACCGCTGAGGAGATCTGTTTTCTTTCCGGTATAGATTCAAGGCTTCCGGCCTCAGAGCTTTCCGCAGATGTCTGTGTACACTTTTACAATCAGTTTTGTATTTATCTCTCCGCAGTCAGGGAAGGGGATTTCTCCCCGTCCGTTTACTATGACGGAAAAGAACCAAAGGAGTTTTCTTCTCTTGCACTGGAGCATTTGCACACATACCACCGGGAAACTTTTTCTTCCATCTCGCACGTGTTGGAGACTTATTATGCAACCAAAAACCAGATCACACGTATCCGCCAGAAATCTGCTGATCTGCGCCATATCGTACAGACTGCTCTGGAACGCGCTCGAAAAAAATACGCTCTGCAGATGCGGCAGTTATCCGATACCGAGGATCGGGACAAATACAAAGTATACGGCGAACTGATCCATACTTACGGCTACAACCTGGAACCAGGTGCAAAAGTACTGGAAGCTTTGAATTACTACAACAATGAAATGGTAAAAATCCCTTTAGATGCCACAAAAACTCCGTTGGAAAATGCACAGCGCTATTTTGAGAAATACAATAAACAAAAACGTACCTTTGAAGCATTATCCAAATTGACCGAAGAAACAAAAGAAGACATCACATACCTGGAATCCGTCAGCACTGCTGTGGATATTGCACTCAGTGAGGAGGATCTTGCAGAGATCAAAGAGGAGCTGATCCAATCCGGATATATGCGCCGCAAATTTACCAAGAAAAAGGGAAAGATCAAAAACAAACCACTGCACTATCTTTCCAGTGACGGATATCATATTTATGTTGGAAAAAACAATTTGCAGAATGACTGGCTGACCTTCGAATTTGCCGTCGGCAATGACTGGTGGTTCCACGCAAAAAACACGCCCGGATCTCATGTTGTTGTCCGCACCAACGGAGAGGAGCTTCCGGACCGTACCTTTGAAGAAGCCGGAAAACTTGCCGCTTATTATTCCAAAGCCCGCGGCGGAGAAAAGGTAGAGATCGACTATATTGAGAAAAAACATGTCAAAAAGCCAAAGGGAGCAAAACCCGGATTTGTCGTATACTACACGAATTATTCGCTGATCATCGACAGTGACATCAGTCACTTGAAAGAATTTTCTGATTAAGATGTATGCAAAATGCCCTTGGTACAAAATTTGTTACCAGGGGCATCCAACTATTTTTCTATGATGAAAGACCACTTTTCACGGAGAGATTCCGGCATAAGCTCATCTAATTTTTGAGCATCAGAAATCAGATTTTTGTTTCCAAAATGGAAGAAGAAAAATTCGCCAATACCATGATTGAATCCCAATTGAAATTCAAGTTCTTTTTTAAAATATGGAAAAACAGGTTTTATCTGTGCATCAATTGCCCAAACAACTTCTACCCCATTGCTGCTCACGTTATCTATGATCCATTGCTCATTTTCAACAAACCATTTCCAAAATTGCTTTGCTGCAGCAATATCCATTTCTTTCTTGCGGAATAAAAACATACTTTTTCTCCTTTGTATATGATTTATACGATTATTAGAGCATTCCTACCCATTGACTACTTGTTTCACACTCTCAGGAACCTGAATCGGTTTTACATCATCATACCCTTGATAGACCAATTCGATATTATAAAAATTCACATTGGTGGTCTTCCCATAGCTTTGGTACAATTCATCCATAATTTCTGTCATATCCACAATGATCCTTGCCGGCAGCTTTTCTTTTTTGTAAATATCCACCGTAACCGGAATCTCCAGTGTATCCAGCGCATCCTGATCCGGCAGATCCACAAGACCGTAGGCCTGAATCATCTCCTCCCCAAGAAAATCCATCAGCTTCTTTCCCTGCATATCCCCGTAGATTTCATAGCACGTCTTTTCCCGGACCTTTACCGGCTGCTTTGCAAGCGTAAAATCTTCGATTTCCGCTCTTGCACTCTGGAAAAAATCCGTTTCTGTACCACCGGAAGAGGAGCTGTTTTCACTCTCTGTCCTCGACCACTGCTCGTAAAGACTACTGTACGTCACATACTTATCGCCTTCTTCCACCTGGTAGATTTCCATATTACTAGAGACCAGATTATCATTTAGCTTCACTTCCGCCCTCCCCTTTGCGTGTCCTGCTCTGGGGCTTACCGTGTTCTCCATGTCCATATCCATTCGGATTCTAGTATGATCCAGCACATCCTCCAACTCCACCTCGATTTCCAGTGAACTGGATGCCGAATTGACTTCTTTCATATTTTTGTCTACCGCATCCATCAATACTTCTGGTGTTACTTCCTGCTTTTCCTGCTGTCTGCATCCTGCCGCCGTATTTGTGCACAGCAACAGCAGTGCGCCTGTCAATGCAAGACGGCACATCCGTTTCTTTCCTGTCATACCAAATTCCTTTTCTTTTTCCGCCTGATACGGTTATTCCTTCCCAAGAAGGTAATCAATAAACTGCTGTGCAGTTCTTCCCGACATTCCCCCGTGACTCAATTCCCATTTATTGACTTCCAATAAAAGTTCTTCTTCCGGCATGGAAATATGGTTCCGCTTTGCCAGTTCTGTCACGATTTTCTGGAATGCCTTTTTAGCCGGAGAGGCAAAATAAATCTTGACACCGAATCTTGCCACAAGAGACAGTTTTTCCTGCACCGTATCGTTTGTATGCAGTTCTTCATCCCGATCCTGTTTGTCACGGAAAGTCTCCCTCACCAGATGCCTTCTGTTGGAAGTTGCATAGATCAGAATATTGTCCGGTTTTTTCTCCAGACCTCCTTCGATCACGGCTTTCAGATACTTATATTCGATTTCAAATTCTTCAAAAGAGAGATCATCCATGTAAATAATAAATTTATAGTTTCTATTTTTAATCTGGGCAATCACCTCGTTCAGATCCTGAAACTGATGCTTATATACTTCGATCATGCGAAGCCCCTGATCATAATACTGATTTAAAATTGCTTTGATGGAAGATGATTTTCCTGTCCCTGCATCTCCGTAGAGCAGACAGTTATTGGCTCTTTTTCCCTCTACAAACGCTTTGGTATTATCAATCAGCTTTTGCTTTTCTGCCTCATATCCTACGAGATCATCCAGACGCACATGAGCAATGTTTGTGATTGGAACGATTTCCGCTGCTCCGTCTTTGGTATGTTCCACGCGAAACGCTTTGTGCAGTCCCAGCTTTCCGACTCCAAACTCCCGATAAAACTCCGTCACGCACTGCTTAAACGACTGTACGTCCTCTGCCTGCTCCAGCTCCCTGCTCAGATTACAGATTCTGTCACGGATTCGTTTATTAAAAACAATCCTGTCATCCTGTGTATTTTCATAGTCCAGAAGAAGGGAAAAACAGCCTGCATCCAAAACCCGCATCAATGCAGTGAAATCATAATCGAATAATTCTTTAAAAATCCAAAAATCATGCTCTGCCGCCAGATTCAGGCTTCCTTTTGTCTCTCCCGTGATCTCGCAGGAGGTACTGTAAGCATTTTCATCATTTGCCAGCAGGAAAGTCAGGAAGGTATGCCAGAGATTTCCGAAAAATCCGTGACACTCTGAGAGTTCCAGCAATTCATTCATACAGGAAAAAAGCAGTCCTTTTAAATCCTCCTGATTATAGTATTCATTATCATAATGTTCCATCAGAAATGTCATATCCAAAAGTAACTCTTCGTATTCCATATTTTTATATAAGATCAGTTCATTGGTACGCATCTTCCTGTTCCTCCCTCATACTCATCAATAATTTCCTAAAATCTTCAAGTTCCGCGCTTCTTCTCTGAGCCCCCGGATCGCATTTTTCACACCCGGCTGTTCGAGATTTCCTTCGAAATCCACAAAGAAACGATACTCCCAGCTTTTCCCTTCCACCGGACGGGATTCAATCTTTGTCATGTTCAGGTCATTGTAAATAAAATGCGACAAAATCTGATACAGTGATCCACTCTGGTGCGGAAGTTCAAAACAAATACTGATTTTCGATGCAGCCGGCGTAAAAATCTTCTGATTCGTAACAATGATAAACCGTGTCACATTATTAGTCTCATCATTGATATCCTCTGCCAGAACAGAAAGTCCGTATACCTGTGCTGCATATGCACTGCACACTGCCGCCTGCGAGTGATCCTGCTCTTTTAGGACTTTTTTTGCCGCTGCCGCTGTATTGGACACACTAATCTGCTGCCAGTCTCCATGCTTTTCCAAGAAACGGCTTGTCTGCATCAGAGCTTCTGCCTTAGAGTACACACGCTCAATCTGAGAGAGTGTGGTTCCAGGAAGGCCTGCCAGCGTATTTTCGATTGGAAGGAACGTCTCTCCCACAATATAATTTTCGAACTCTACCAACAGGTCATATACTTCATTGACTGCTCCAGCAGAAGAATTTTCAATCGGAAGAACTGCAAAATCTGCCGCCCCCTCCTCGATTGCCTCCATGGCTTCCCGGAAAGTCGTCACATGAAAATTGTTCTCATTGTCCGGAAAATATTTCTTCATGGCAGCCTGACTATAAGCTCCTTCCACCCCCTGAAATACGACACGGACATTCTGCTTATCAAGCGACTCCATCTCAATAAACGGAAGTCTTCCCAGTGCACCCGCCTCCACAAGCTGCTGATACTGCAATTTCCGGCTCATACTCATCAGCTGTGCGTACAGCTCCTGAATCCCCTTCTTGTTAAACTCACCGTTCACCTTGGATGCCACATCCAGAAGTTTTTCATGTTCTCTTTGACGGTCAAACACTTTTCGCCCTGCGCCGACTTTAAATCTTCCAACATCCTCGCAGACTTTCATTCTTTCTTCGTACAGCTTTGCGATCTGATCATCGATCCCATCCAGCTTCTCCCTGAGTTCTTCCAATGTCGCCATTTTTCTTCTCTCCTTGTCATTTCAAACTTAAGCTGTATTATAATACATTTTTTTCCGATTGTACAATACCTGATTTTCATCTGCATAAATCTGCACGGAAACGGACATCCTGTTCTTATGAAGAAAAAATTTATTTTATGCGGCATCATCGGCTGGTGCATGGAAATACTGTTTACGGGACTTCATTCCCTTTTGGTAAAAGATTATACACTTGCGGGAAAAACATCCATCTGGATGTTTCCGATCTACGGGATGGCGTGCGTCTTTTCTCCGCTTTCCCAAAAACTGAAAACAAAAAGCACCTTTTTAAGGGGTAGTATCTACACTGCTTTTATTTTTGCCGGGGAATTTTTATCCGGTCTGTTTTTAAAGAAACACCGGATCTGTCCCTGGGATTACAGTCGTGCAAAATTCAATATCAAAGGGGTCATCCGTCTTGATTATGCGCCGCTTTGGTTTACCGCCGGCCTGTTCTTTGAAAAATTTTTGAAAAAATTTTAATTTCTTTCCGTTTTAAATGCCATGCACTAAGTAATGAAACCAATGGAATCGTCAATATCACTCCCATTGTGGAAGCAATTCCCTGAATTAACTCGATTCCTATGGAATACATATTGATGATCTGCGTTGTGGAATAGTTATACACATACAAAAATACTAACGTATTAATCGACGTACCTGTAAAAGCTAAAATCAGTGTATTTGACATTGTCCCCATCATATCTTTTCCAACCCGTATCCCCGAAAAAAATAATTCCCTTGCAGAAAGCAGTGGATTGCGAAAGTGGATTTCATTGATAGTAGACGCTATTGACATCGCAACATCCATAACAGCCCCCAGTGCCGAAATCAAAATGCCCGCATACAACAATTCTCCAATTTTAATATTCGTTGTCTGACCTACATACGTCAACTGCTCAATATCTGCAACATTATATCCGGAAATATGTGTCCATTTTCCAAACAGAATTGCCAGTATCCCTGAAATTCCAACCCCCAGTACTGTGCCGGCCACAGCAGTCGCACTTTTACTTGAAATCCCTCCCAGTAAATACATGGTCACAACCGTCGTCAGAATTGCGACCAGTACTGCTGCCCAAACAGGAGATACCCCTCTGTAGATAAGTGGCAAAAATAGAAATACAATACAGACAAATGTAAAAATCAAAGCGACAGCGGAATAGACTCCTTTTCTCCCTCCGATCAGACTTAAGGTCAGCAAAAACAGCAAAACAATCATACACAAAATTGCCGTACGGTCATAACTGTAGACGGTAACATACAACGAATCTTCCCCTTCATTCACTTCCGCGATCACCTTCATGCCCTTTTCACAATGTGTTCCGTAAAGATAACCTGAAGAACTGACAGCCTCCACAACTGTTCCACGGAACTTGCCACTTAATAATCGAAGGGAAACCAGTTGATTTCCAATCTGATTTCCCGACTCTGTTGTATTATCTTTTTTTATCTCCACTACTTTTGCTTTTTCAAAGGTTTTTCCTTCTGTTTCATACAGCCCTTCCCGTTCCACTTGATTTAACTGTATCAAAAATGCAGCAAACAGAATCGTAATTCCGAAAATGATAAACTGCCTTCTCCCTTTTTTCAGCCAATTCATTTTTGGTCACGCTTTCTCCTGGCCACGAGCACTCCGACTCCGCAAAGTAACGCTGTTAACATCACGATTACTGCCCCTGCAATCGGTACAGCGTCTCCTGTTTTTACCGTTGTTTGTGAAGTCACTGGTTTTTTATTGATACCTTCTGTATGCGTAGTCTGGTCGCTCATAGAACCACTTGTACCTCCGTTTTGTGACTGTCCATTGTCCGGTGAATCACTGGATGACGGTGGGTTTAAATTTTCCTGATGTTTCATCTCCAACTGATCCAATGCTGTTTTCAATGCAGTATATGCATTTGTCAGTGTTGCCGTATCTGCTGCCGGATCTGCATTTACAGTTCTGGCGCCTTCCAGAGCCTGCTGCATTGTTTGATAACTCTCGGTTGTATATTCTTCTGGATTTTTACTCCCAGCTTCTTCAATTAACGCGGAAAGCTGTCCATGATCAACTGATTTCACAAGCATAAACTGTGTATCGATCGGTTCCTGTGTATCTGTGCGATATGTATTCACTGTCAATGTTGTTTCCGTAATGTCTACTACCGAATAAGTCGGAACATCCTGCTGCCATCTGTTGGCAATATAAGTCTGTTGGCGAGGTACCAGATCATAATATTTACTTCCTGATGAAGATCCTGCTGTCAGATACATGATTCCATCAGAATTTACCGCCGTTTCCTGATTCTCTGTCAATTCCATTACTGCTTCCTCATCCATCACCGCATGCAGATATTTCAGATATTTTTGTTCGCCCTCATCCTGTGTATCTTCTGAAATATTTCCCGGTGCCTCATAAAGTGTATCAGGATTTTCTCCCGCATCCATATCTTTTTCCAACTGTTCTTCAAATTCATCATCCGAATATTCCATTTTGAACTGACCGCCTTTTAACATTTTTGTTCTGGAATATGCGTGATCATGTCCTGCCAGCACCAGATCAATATCATTTTGTTCAAACACAGGCACCAGACTATAACGCAAATTGGTGATTTCCGGTTCATTAGAATGTTCTGCAGATCCATAAATATCCTGATGAAGTGTTACTATTTTCCATTTGCAATCTGTATTTGCCGCTACTGTGGATTCGATAAACTGACGATGTTCCTCCACATTTGTATCCTGCGTATTTAAAATCATAAACAGGGCGTCCCCATATGTGTAGTAATAATCTCCGCCGACTGTTCCATTGTCGCCAAGAGAACTGCTGTTTGCCGGATTAAAATGATACGTATAATTGGCATTGTCTGCATCATGATTTCCTACCGTTGTTGCGACGGGTACACTTTTCATAAGATCCGGGCTCAAATATCCTGCATATTCCACCTCACTGATTGTTGTATCCTGCACTTTTTTGGCATTTGTCTGAATCTGATCTCCAGAAGAAAGAACAAAGGATGCCAATCTGTTTGTTTTTTCATACGCTTTTGTCAATGTATCATTCCAGTTAAAGGTATCATTTCTAACTGCTTCTGACTGTGCTGCCGCAAAGGATGGTTTTAAAATATCCTCCGGAGTCTTTGCTTTTTCCGGATTGGAAGAACCAATCTGCGGATCTCCTACGAAAATAAAGGAAAAGGAACTTGTATCCGCATCCGTAGTAAAGGAGCAAATCTCTTTTCCGCCCACCTGATAATAGTACGTAGTTCCGGGCTTCAAATCCTTTATTACCACTTTGCTGCTCTTATAACCTGTCTGTGCCGGACTTTCTGATACTGCTGCACTTTGCCCATCACTTAGATCCGGAGTCTGTCCATATACAAAGGACGCTTCTTCCCCTTCTTTCGTATACCATGCAAAATTCATTTCTGTTTCATCGGATCCAGGTGACATGGCGACCTGTGTCCAGTCTGTTTTTATTGTTTCCCATTCCTCACACCATGCATCCCATGCTCCGTTTTGTGCCGCTGGTGTTTTGCTTGCATCTGTCATTCCATCTGGAGCTGCTGCTGCAGATACTGATAATGGCTGGTAAAGCAGTATGGCGGAAATCAACACCGCAATGACTCTCTTCTTCATTTTACATTTCTCCTTCTTTTTTCACTTTTGCATTGGTATTATAACACCTGATTTTTTTGTTTTAGGCTTCTTTACAAACCATTAACAAATTTTAAATTACAATTTACAATCTCTGTCCAGATTTTTTCTGCTTCTTTCTTAATTTTCGTATGAATTCTCTGTTGAAAAAACTCACAGTTTAGTATATGATGATTGAAGAGATTTTGCATAGGGAGGTACATCGAAATGAATACAGTTGATTGTATCAAAAGCCGCAGAAGCATCCGCAGATTCAAACCGGATTCTGTTAAACATTCATTGATTGAAGAGATCGTTTCCGCAGCTTCTTTTTCCCCATCCTGGAAAAATACTCAGATTACCCGTTATATCGCAATTGAGGATCCTTCCCTTCTGGGAAAAATTGCTGATGACTTTACCCCATCTTACAATTCAGATATCATCCGCCAGACACCGGTTTTGATTGCTGTCACTTATATCAAAGGACGGTGCGGTTTTGAGCGCGACGGCTCTTATACCACTGAAAAAAAAGACCGCTGGCAGATGTTTGATGCCGGTGTGGCCTGTCAGACGTTCTGTCTGGCTGCGCACGAATATGGACTGGGTACTGTCATTATGGGCGTATTTGATGAGAGTGGAATTTCCAGTCTTCTGGACATTCCAAAGGAACGGGAACTGGCTGCATTGATTGCACTTGGATATCCTGATATCGAGCCATCTGCACCAAAACGCAAAACTGTTGAAGATTTATTACAATATCGATAATCAGATTCTGCTCTCAAACAAGATCTGATTTACAAGGAGGTTACATATGAGACATTTGATGAGTCCTCTGGATTTTTCTGTAGAGGAACTGGAAACACTGTTAAATCTGGCGGGAGACATTGAAAAACACCCGGAAAAATATGCACATGCATGTGAAGGGAAGAAGCTGGCTACTTTATTTTATGAACCAAGTACGCGTACACGTTTAAGCCATGAGGCTGCGATGCTCAATCTGGGCGGAAGCATCATGGGATTTTCTTCCGCAGATTCCAGCTCTGCCTCAAAAGGAGAGAGTGTTTCAGATACGATCCGCACCGTTTCTTGTTATGCAGATATCGTTGCTATGCGCCATCCAAAGGAAGGAGCGCCGATGGTTGCCTGTAAGCACGCTTCCATTCCTGTCATCAACGCAGGAGACGGAGGACATCAGCATCCAACCCAGACACTGACTGACCTTTTGACTATCCGTTCCGTAAAAGGACGCCTTGATCATATGACGATCGGACTTTGCGGTGACTTAAAATTCGGACGTACCGTACATTCTCTGATCCACGCTCTGGTGCGCTATGAGGGAATCAGATTTGTTTTGATCTCACCAGAAGAATTACGTCTTCCAAGCTATATCCGTCAGGATGTTCTGGATAAAAACCATATCGAATACAAGGAAGTTGTCCGTCTGGAAGACGCCATGCCGGAACTTGATATCCTATACATGACACGTGTACAAAAAGAACGTTTCTTCAACGAAGAAGATTATGTCCGCATGAAAGATTTCTATATCCTGGACAAAAAGAAAATGCAGCTGGCTCCTTCCGATATGTTTGTACTGCATCCACTGCCACGTGTCAACGAGATTTCTGTGGAAGTAGACGATGATCCGCGAGCAGCTTATTTCAGACAGGTACAGTATGGTGTTTATGTACGTATGGCACTGATTCTGACACTGCTTGATATTCATGTAGAGTAACAAAAATTTGTTTCGCATAAAGAAAGAAGGTATCTAATTTGAAAAATACATTGAACGTAGGACGTATTTCTGAAGGTTTTGTTCTGGATCACATCGAAGCAGGAAAAAGTATGGATATTTACAAATATCTTCACCTCGATAAACTGGACTGCTGTGTTGCGATCATCAAAAATGCCCGCAGCAGTAAAATGGGAAAAAAAGACATCATGAAGATCGAGTGTCCGATCGATTTTATGGACCTTGATATTCTCGGATTTATCGACCACAATATCACAGTCAATATTATCTCCAATGAACAGGTCGTCGACAAAAAAATCCTAAGACTTCCAAAAGAGATCACCAATGTGATCCGCTGCAAAAATCCAAGATGTATCACATCCATCGAACAGGAACTGGATCACATCTTTGTCCTGACAGATGAAGAAAACCAGGTATATCGTTGTAAATACTGTGAGGAAAAGTATTCCGGAAGATAAACAAAAAAACAAACGGGAACGTGGTTTTTACAGATCACGTTCCCGTTATTTATCTCAAAATTCTATGGCAGTATATGTCCCGCACTTAAATATAACTGATACCATTCTTCTCTGGTCAGCCGGATATCTGCCGCCAGCGCGATCTCCCGCAATCGCTTCAGATTGGTCGTACCTGCTACCATCTGAATCTTTGCCGGATGTCTGAATATCCATGCAGATGCGATACCAGTCTTTGTTGTCCCATATTTTTCCGCAAGATCCGCCAGCACCTGATTTAATTCCGGATATTTCTCACTGTCAACAAATACCCCTTCGAAAAATCCATACTGGAACGGAGACCATGCCTGAATCGTCATATCATGCAGTCTGCAAAAATCCAGCACGCTGTTGTCTCGGTTGACGGCACCATCTGTCAGCATATTTGCCTCAAGTCCTGATGCAACCATGTTAGAAAACGGAATACTGAACTGAAGCTGATTGACAAGAAGATCCTGTCTCACACATTTTTTCAAAAGCTGGATCTGCATCGGCGTATGATTGGAAACACCGAAATGTCTCACCTTTCCGGATCCCTCCAACAGATCAAATGCTTCTGCCACTTCTTCCGGCTCCATCAGTGCATCCGGTCTGTGAAGAAGCAGGATATCCAGATAATCAGTACGCAGCCTGCGGAGAGATTCCTCTACCGACTGCAAAATATGTTCTTTGGAAAAGTCATACATCACACCCGGTACAATCCCGCATTTAGACTGCAGGATGATATCTTCTCTGCGAAATTCTGTCTGCTCGAATACACGTCCGAACAGAGATTCGCATGCCCCTTTTCCATAAATATCCGCATGATCAAAAAACTGAATTCCCAGTTCCAGACAGGTATGGATATACTCATCCACCTCTGTCTCATCCATTCCCTGAATACGCATACATCCAGCTGCAACTACCGGAACTTCCAGCATACTTTTTCCAAGCATCTGCCTTCTCATCATGTGCCTCCCTTCTAGCACTCTTCTGCTATTTTATAAATCAATCGCTCTGTATCTTCCCATCCAAGACACGGGTCTGTAATGGACTTTCCGTAAATCTGGTCTGCCCCGATACTCTGACATCCTTCTTCCAGATAACTTTCAATCATCACACCTTTGATCAGCTCTTTTAATTTTGTATTGTAATTCCGGCTGTGAAGCACCTCGCTGACAATGCGGATCTGCTCTTTGAACTGCTTGTTGGAATTTGAATGATTGGCATCGACGATTGCTGCCGGATTGGCCAGATGTTTCTCTCCATACATCGCCTGAAGACGGATCAGATCCTCATAGTGATAATTTGGATTACAAGTACCATACTTGTCCACTCCGCCGCGCAGAATCACATGTGCCAGATCGTTTCCATCTGTCGTTACATCCATGCCTCTGTAAATAAAGGTATGGGAACTCTGTGCCGCGATCACAGAGTTGAGCATCACAGAAAAATCACCACTGGTCGGATTTTTCATCCCCACCGGAATATCCATACCGCTGGCCGTCAGTCTGTGTTGCTGGTTTTCAACAGAACGCGCCCCGATTGCCTCATAAGATAAGATATCATCCAGATAGCTTCTGTTCTCCGGATACAGCATCTCATCCGCGCTTGTCAGTCCGCTTTCTTCTATGGCACGGATATGCATCTTACGGATCGCAATAATTCCAGCCAGCAGATCCGGCGCCTGATCCGGTTTTGGCTGATGAAGCATTCCTTTATATCCCTCACCTGTTGTCCTTGGTTTGTTCGTGTAGATCCGCGGAATAATCATCAGGCGGTCTGATACTTTTTCATTCACTTTTGCCAGCCTGCTTATATATTCACACACGGAATCTTCATTGTCTGCGGAACATGGCCCTACGATCACGACAAACTTGTCTGACTTTCCTGTAAAAATGTCCCGGATTTCAGCATCCCTTTTTTTCTTGATTTCTGTAAGTTCCTTTGAAAGCGGATACTCTGCTTTCAATTCTGCCGGAAGCGGCAGCGTTGTATTGATTCTCATTCCCATACTCTTTTCCTGCCTTGTATAAAATCTCTGTTCATATGCAAAATGCTGCCGCAAAGCGACAGCATCAAATTAAGCAAAACGATAAGCCGGGTTATGTCATTGGACAATCATCTATCTAGACCTGACGTTGCCGTCAGGTTCAAGCAACCTACCTAAAGCGCGACGGGCAGCCGCATAGCTTTTATTCGGTCTTGCTTCGGATGGGGTTTACATGTGCCCCTTCTGTTACCAGAAGGGCGGTAGTCTCTTACACTGCCTTTCCACCCTTACCTGCACAAAATACAGGCGGTTTATTTCTGTTGCACTGGCCTTGGAGTCACCTCCACCGGACGTTATCCGGCATCCTGCCCTGCGAAGCCCGGACTTTCCTCGTCTGCGGCCTTTCGGCGCATGCAGCCGCGATTGTCTGTCTTACTTAACACTGTTCTTCATTATACTATGTCTGACTCTGAATGTCAAACACCTGTCCTTCTGTCTGAATCTCTCGGATTCTGCTTCTATATTCTGTTGTACACGGTTCGTGAAAAAGCCTGTCAAACACTTCATAGGATCCCCAGAAATGCATCGGGAACACATTTTTCGTGTCTGTATGACGCATAAAATAGTCCAGTCCCCAGACATACTGCTCACCCAGACGGAGATCCGCCGGCACAAATGCAACATCGATCGGCTGATCCGGAAGCTCTCCAATCGCCTTCTGATAATCCGCTCTCATCTGCTCGTTATACGACTTTGGTTCTCCTTCCCAGTGCCACCAGTTCAAATCTCCTGCGTGATAAATCACGATTCCCTGATATTCTATCCAGAATGCGACTCCTTCATCTGTAGATGGCAGTGTACGCACCCGGATGCCATTCACACGCCTCTCTTCTTCGGGCGACAGCCGGATTACCTGTTTCTGTTCATCCGGCATCGGCACATCATCAGAAAAAAGATACCAGATGTTCTGTCTCTGACGGCGCAATTTCAAAATGTCCGGATTATAATGATCATAATGTACATGACTCACAAATACAAACAATGTTTTTTCCGGATCCATTTCGGGGAGACTGCCCTGATAATAATCAAACAAAAACAGGGCATCCTCCATCTCCAGAAGAAATCCACTGTGTCCGAGATATGTCACCCGCATCATACGTTCAACATCTCAATCGCACGTTTTAATTCCGGAAGAATAAATTCCAGTGCTTCCTTTGCCTCTTTGGCATCTCCCGGAAGATTTACCATCAGCGTCTTTTTGCACACACCTGCCGCACTGCAGTCCAGAACCGCCTGCTGAGAATCCCGGTTGCGGAATGCACGCAGTGTCTCCGGGATCCCCGGAAGAAGGCGTTCTGCCACATCCATCAGTGCATATGGTGCACAGTCGCTCTCGAGATGTCCTGCTGCTCCTGTTGTCAGAACCAACTCTGCGGTCTGCTCCTCTGCCACTCTTTTTAATACCGATGCCGCCACTTTCCGGTCTTTCGGGATCACACGCACGGCAGCAGTCTCAAACCCGGACTGTTCCAGCAGTTTCTTTAAAACCATCCCTGCCGCACTTGCCTTTCTTGCTTTATAACTTTCTGTATCCAACGTAAAAATAGCCGCTTTCATAGATTCGTACCCCTTTCTTGTACTCCGGTCTCAACTAAATTCTGTAATGCAGAGAACACTCTGCCGCTTTATTGTACCACATCTGAGAATAAGAGTCCAAGCATCCGGCAGAAAAAAACAAAAAAATCAGATAATAATGCAGACCAGTCCTCCATTACTGTCATTGACGATCTTCTGCATCGTATCCTGGAGCTTCACCTGACTCTCCTCGTTGATCATATTGATCTTATTGCGCATCCCATCCAGCACCAGCTCTTCTACAGATTTTCCAAATATGTTGGTTCCCCAGACTCCCTCCGGAGTCTCACTCTCTGCTTTGATATATTCCACCAGATCCTGTGCCTGCTTTTCACTTCCCACGATCGGTGCGATCTCAGTCTCAATATTGGCACGGATCATATGAACAGACGGAGCCTCTGATCTGATCTTCACACCATATTTACTGCCCTGCTTGATGATCGCAGGCTCATCTAACAGAATTTCCTCTTTCTTCGGGCTAACTACACCGTATCCTTTCATTTTCACATCGGCAAACGCATCTTTGATCTGTGTATATTCCTCTTTCATTGCGGCAAGTTCTTTCATCGCTGCGATCAGTTCATATTCTCCCTGAATCTTCGTCCCTGTCAGTTCACTGAGCACCTCATAATAATACTTCTCCTTCAAGTCCATCTGGATCTTTACGATTCCCGTATCCATTTCAATCTGAGAGATCCTGATCTTCTCTATGTACTCGCTGTCACTTACCGGTACCGCCTCTGCCACACTTCGAATGTCATCCATTCCATCCAGCAGATTTCTTACACTGGAGAGCACCTCGCTTTTTACCGGGTGATCCTTTGGCAGCATTTCCACCCACTTCGGAATATAAAATTCTGCTTCTGAAATTGGAAACTCATACAACACCTGCCGCATGATCTGATTAATATCTTCTGTCCGAAGCTGCGCACAGTTGACCGCAAGAACAGATACTCCGTACTTTTCCTCCATTTTCCCCTGAAGACTTTTTGTTTCTTCGCTGTATGGCTTCTGTGTGTTCAAAAGGATCAGAAACGGCTTTCCGATGGATTTCAATTCCTGAATGGTCTTTTCTTCTGCCAAAATATAATTTTCTCTCGAAAGCTCTCCGATACTTCCATCTGTTGTGATAACCAGCCCAATTGTCGCATGGTCATGAATCACCTTCTGTGTCCCGATCGCTGCCGCTTTTGTAAAGGGGATCTCATGTTCAAACCATGGCGTTTTCACCTGACGTTCTACATCGTTTTCTATATGACCGCTCGCCCCGTCTACCATATATCCGACACAGTCGATCAGTCGGATCTTAACTTCCACGTCTTCGGACAGCCTGACAGATGCCGCATCTTTCGGAACAAATTTCGGCTCTGTTGTCATGATTGTTGTTCCGGAAGCTGACTGCGGAAGTTCGTCTTTTGTCCGCTCTTTTGCGTGTTCATCCGTCATATTCGGCAGCACGAGAAGATCCATGAACCGCTTGATAAATGTTGACTTGCCTGTCCGAACCGGACCTACAACTCCAATATAGATTTCCCCGTTGGTCCTTGCTTTCATATCCTTGTATACCTGAAATGCATCCATAAAAAATACCCCCTTGTTCTGCTGATACCAATCTATGCAGAAACAAAGGGGATTATTCCGACTCTATTCTTTTGAATTTTAAAAAACTATACTGTCTCATCCGGCCACGGCAGCACGGAATGCTCACTTTTTGATTCTCGAAGCATCAGTTCATCCACTGCCTGTGCAGCACTCTTGTTTTCAAACAGTACTTCATTGATCTGTTCCACGATCGGCATGGACACCTCATATTTCTCTGCCAGCTTTCTGGCTGCCTTTGCAGAATACACACCTTCCACTACCATCTGCACTTCATCCATGGCCTCCTGCATGGTCTTTCCCTGTCCCATGAGGTATCCGGCTCTGCGGTTCCGGCTATGCACACTCGCACAGGTCACGATCAGATCTCCGATTCCGGTCAGCCCGGTAAATGTCTCGAGCTTACCGCCCATTTTTACACCCAAACGCGCAATTTCCGCAATTCCTCGAGTGATCAACGCCGCTTTTGTGTTATCTCCATAACCAAGTCCGTCTGCGATTCCCGCTGCCAGAGCGATCACGTTTTTCAATGATCCTCCCAGCTCGATCCCCAGAATATCCGGACTTGTATAGACACGGAACACCTTACTCATAAATACAGACTGCAGATACTCGGCCGTCTTTCTTGTCGTCGCACCGATCACACAGGTTGTCGGCAACTTTCTCCCGACCTCTTCCGCGTGGCTCGGTCCGGAAAGAACTGCCACATCCGCCTGCGGAATCTCTTCTTTAATCTGCTCGGAAAGTGTCATCAACGTGGTCTCTTCGATCCCTTTTGCCACATCCACGATCATTTGCCCTTCTGCCACATATGGACTCATCTTTTTCGCAGTCGCTCTTGTAAACGGAGACGGAACTGCCAGGACGAGAAAGTCTTTTTCCAGGATTGCCTCTTGTATCTCTCCGGTAATCTGAATTTCCTCAGAGATCTGAACTCCCGGCAGCTTTGTCTTATGCTCTCTTTCTTTTGACAGCATCTCTACCTCGGCGGGATCGATCGACCAGATCGTTACCTGATTTCCATTATCATGCAGCAGGACGGAGAGTGCCGTTCCCCAGCTTCCCGCTCCCAACACACCTATATTTGCCATATTCTGCCTCCTTTTTAATCGTCTCTATTTTTTAGAAGAACCGATTTTGTTCTCTGTTCCATTCAACAGTCTCTTTATATTTGCACGATGCCTCCACCATGCCAGTGCCATCAGTAAAAACGTCACCAGATATAATTCGTACACATAAGGCTGCGCCATCGCAAATCCCCCCATCTGCCCGAAACATATCACCTCTGCAAGAAAAATAATTGTTACCAGAAGTGACCCTGCGGAAACATAGCGGGTGACTGCCACCACAAAAATAAATGCAGCAAGTGGGATCGGAACCATCCAGAGCTTGGTGGAAAGCACAAGCCCGGCCAGAACCGCAATCCCTTTGCCCCCTTTAAATTTCAGATAAAACGGATAATTATGTCCAAGTGTGGCACCTGCTCCTGTATACATCGCAAGCAGCGGCAGACAATCGCTGCCACTGAAGATCTGGCGCACCAGAAGAATTGGCAGGACACATTTTAAAACATCTCCCGCAAACGTCATCAGTCCGGCTTTTACTCCAAGCACACGCAGTGCATTCGTAGAACCCGAGTTTCCGCTTCCTGTTTTTCTGATGTCCACATGATTGAGTTTCCCCACAAAATATCCGGTCTGAAACAGGCCGAACGCATATCCTATGATAAGACAGATAATTCGTTCCATATCTACTGATCCTTTTCCTTTCTCTCCCGGATAAAGAATTTCAGAGACGTTCCCCTGAACCCGAACGCTTCCCGGATCTTGTTTTCCAGATAACGGGTATAAGAAAAATGCATCAGTTCTTTGTCATTTACAAAAATTACAAAGGTCGGTGGTTTTACCGATACCTGGGTGATATAGTAAAGCTTCAGACGTTTTCCCTTGTCTGACGGCGGCTGCTGCATGGCAACGGCCTCCATCATAATCTCATTGAGCACACCGGTCTGAATCCGAAGTGTCTGGCTGTCAATGACCATATCGATCATATCATACAGTTTATTCAGACGCTGTCCTGTTTTTGCAGAAACATACATGATCTCTGCGTATGGCATATACGCAAGTGTCGTCCGGATATCATTTTCATATTGTTTCATGGTCTTGTCATTCTTCTCAATGGCATCCCATTTGTTTACAACGATGATCACACCTTTTCCGCGCTCATGTGCGATTCCGGCAATCTTAGCATCCTGCTCTGTAACCCCTTCTGTGGCATCGATCACCATCAGCACCACATCAGCTCTCTCTACTGCCGTTACAGTACGAATGATACTGAATCTCTCCAGTTCTTCCTTGATCTTATTTTTTCTTCGCAGTCCTGCGGTATCGATAAAAATATATTCTCTGTCCTCGTGTTTGATCGCCGTATCAATGGCATCTCTTGTGGTGCCCGCGATATCTGATACGATCACACGGTTTTCTCCGAGAAGCTTATTGACGATCGAAGATTTTCCCACATTCGGCTTTCCGACAATGGCGATCTTCGGACGCTCGTCCTCTTCGGTCTCTCCTGCTCCTTCCGGAAAATGCGAAACCACTTCATCCAGCATATCACCGATTCCCAGCCTGGACGCCGCAGAGATCGGAACCGGATCCCCGATTCCAAGATTATAGAACTCATACACATCCGGCATAAATTTATCAAAATTATCCACCTTGTTGACAACAAGCACAACCGGTTTTTTAGAACGTCTGAGCATATCTGCCACTTTGGAATCTGCATCCACAAGCCCCTGACGCACATCGGTAATGAACACAATGACATCTGCCGTATCAATGGCGATCTGCGCCTGCTCTCTCATCTGTGAAAGAATGATATCGCTGCTGTCCGGCTCAATTCCGCCGGTATCGATCATCGTAAATTCTTTGTCCAACCATGATACATCCGCATAAATACGGTCTCTTGTTACACCCGGAGTGTCTTTTACGATCGAAATCCGCTCCCCGGCTAATGTATTAAACAGTGTAGACTTTCCCACATTCGGTCTTCCTACAATCGCTACTACTGGTTTACTCATATTTTCAACTACCTTTCTCTCCATTCAATCTTACATTTCCTGAAATCTGCCTCTTCTTCTGTCCGTGCTGAAATCATCATTCTCATAAACACCGATCACTGCATCCAGCAGATCCTGCCCGCTTGATTTTACAATATCTGTCTTCACTTGTAAAGAATTCTCCACTTCCTCCAGCGTAAAATCATCCAGAAAGACCGGTTCTCCGATCTTCAGCATATTACACGGAAGCAGAAGTCTCTCCCCGAGAGGCTGTCCTTTCAGCTGTCCCGTCAGATCCTGCCCTGTGATCAGACCTGATACTGTGATCCGCTCTCCAAAAAAGTCATTGCGGATCGCATATAAATGTGTGGTGATATTCGGGAATTTCTTTCTGATCTCCTCCAGAATTTTTCCGATATAAGGATACATCAGACGTCCCGTAGCCAGAGAAATCTCCCGCTGCCTTCCATCGCCTGTCACTGCAGAGAGCGCCTCCTGTACTTCGTTGAACAACAGACGCATCATTCCCACACCGTTCTCCAGCTGCAGGTAGCCGTCATATCGCTCTTCCTCCGGCACCTCCTCCTCTGCCAGCACATACCACTCGTCTCCCGCATGGATCATGTGGATCCCATGCTCCTGATAGATCTTCTCCTGCCAGCGGTGGATGACAGAAAGCACCTCCCTGGCATCTTCTTTTGTAAACGGCTCCAGAGGATACAGTCCGTCCCGATATTTTGTCAGTCCTACCGGAACGATCGAAACACTCTTTAAATACGGCAGATATCCTGTCAGATCCCGGATCGTCCGCTCCAGCTCTTCTCCGTCATTTACTCCCTTGCAGAGAACGATCTGCCCATTCATCTCAATCTGTCCCCGGTAGAGAATATCTACTTTTTTCAGCGCCTCTCCCGCAAACCGGTTGTGCAGCATCTTGCAGCGAAGCTGGGGATTTGTCGTCTGGAACGAAATATTGATTGGCTCCAGACGGTACTTTACAATACGCTCCACATCATGATCACTCATATTGGTCAACGTAATATAATTGCCCTGCAAAAATGACAAACGGGAATCATCGTCTTTAAAATATAGTGTCTCCCGCATTCCCTTTGGCATCTGGTCAATGAAACAGAACATACATTTATTTCTGCAGGAACGGTACTCATCCATCAGACTCTGGTCAAACTCGATCCCCAGACTTTCATCCTCATCCTTCTCAATTTCCAGCTCCCACTCTTCCCCGTCCGGCTTCTCGATCAGAAGCAGAAGCTGTTCACTCTCTTCATAGTAATAATAGTCAAATACATCCTGTATCTCATTTCCGTTGATGGCAAGCAGCTTATCTCCCGGCTCGATCCCCAGTTCTTCTCCAATCCCGCCGGGCATCAGAGACTTCACAATATGCTCGTGCTTTTTCATTTTCAAACTCCTTGTACTTCTTCTATTTTTAGACTTTGTCTCCTGCTTTTTACCGAAACAAAGTTCCTGTCTGCTCATACTTCTGGCATATTAACAGTACCAGTATAGCATAATTTTCTTCTATAGCAAAGCCATGCTTGAATTTCCCTGCAAAAAATGATATAACGATATATGAAATCGCATATCCGGAGGTCGGATATGGAAAAAGGAAAACACAGGAGAAAATCATGGCAAATATTGAATTATTGGAAAAAACCCTTCCAGTTGCTCCATTGAAACTTGCAGCATTGGAAAGCTGTAAAGAACTGGCACAGAAAGTCAACGACTATATCGTATCTTTCCGTGAAAACACCATCAATGAGGTGACAGAGTCCCCATTGTATGTGAATTACCGCACAAATAACTATCTGGTAGAATGTAACTGCCCGCGTTTCGGAAGCGGAGAAGCAAAAGGTGTGATCAAAGAGACCATCCGGGGAACTGATCTCTTCATTATGTCAGATGTATGCAACTACAGTCTGACTTACTCTGTCAACGGACACCTCAACCACATGTCTCCGGACGATCATTTTCAGGATATCAAGCGTGTCATTGCAGCGTCTACCGGAAAAGCACACCGCGTCAATGTCATCATGCCATTCCTTTACGAGAGCCGTCAGCATAAGAGAACCAAAAGAGAATCTCTGGACTGTGCTCTGGCATTGGAAGAATTAAAAGATATGGGCGTTGCAAACATTCTGACATTTGATGCACATGACCCGCGTGTACAGAATGCGATTCCTCTGAGCGGATTCGACAACTTTACTCCTCAGTATCAGTTTATGAAAGCACTCTTCCGTGCAGTTCCGGATCTGAAAGTCAGCAAAGACCATCTGATGATCGTCAGCCCTGACGAAGGAGCAATGCACCGTGCTGTATACTTCTCCAACGTGCTTGGAGTGGATATGGGTATGTTTTATAAGAGAAGAGACTACTCTACTATCGTAAATGGAAAGAATCCGATCGTAGCACATGAATTCCTCGGAGATGATGTGGCAGGCAAAGATGTGATCATCGTGGATGATATGATCTCCTCCGGTGAGAGTATGCTGGATGTTGCAAAGAAATTAAAAGACCGCAACGCAGCCCGCGTATTCGTATGCACCACATTCGGACTGTTCACAGACGGATTTGAAAAATTCGATGAATACTACAAAAAGGGATATCTTGATAAAGTCGTAACAACCAACCTGACATATCTGCCGCCTGCTGTAGACGAAAGAGAATACTTTGTCAAGGCAGACATGAGTAAATTCCTGGCTCTGATCATTGATTCCCTGAATCACGATCTGACGATCGGTGCTGTTATGAATCCAACAGATAAGATCCATAAATTGCTCCAGAAATATCATCAGGTATAGATAAAACAGAACGCATAAACTCCGGAGAGAATTTTTGACTTCTTTCCGGAGTTTATATTTTCTATCAACTTTTTCGTTCAAATCCCTTCACAGCACCTCCTGAATTTCTTATTTCGCGCTTTGTGTCGATGAGCTTACACATCATAAAGCTGGATGTGAAGCTGCAGACACCGCCCTGCAAAATCGGGAAATGGCATTCATAACATTTATATTATTACGGACGTAAGATTTTCTGTCAATATTTTTCATTGTTTGACTTTCTTATAAAATCCCCTTATAATATTTTTATTACATATGTAAGACTTGGAGGAATGAATATGAGTAAACTGCCACAAATTTCTGAAGCTGAATTTGAAGTGATGAAGGTCATTTGGAAGTATGCTCCCATCAGTACAAATGAAGTGACTGAAAAACTGACTCAGACAACCGACTGGAGTCCAAAGACAATACAAACAATGTTGAAGCGGCTTGTAACAAAAAAAGCGCTTACTTATGAAAAACAAAGCAGAGTCTTTGTATATACCTCTTTAGTTCCGAAAACTGAATATATCCGTCAGGAAAGCAATTCTTTTTTAAACAAATATTACAATGGAAACATCGTTTCTATGCTTACCTCTTACTTAGAAGATGATAAATTATCCAAAACAGAACTTGATACCTTGCGTCATCTTCTCTCTGATACTCACGAATAGGAGGAATTTATTTGTTTGATTTTGGAATCCATTTTTTAATATGCAATATTTTTATTTCCATTTTCATTGGAATCATGACAGGCATAAAACACTTATTGCGGAAATGTTTATCTGCCCGCATGCAGTATCGCCTTTGGTCTCTTCTGCTCAGTTTCATGGCTGTCCCTTTTTTACCTGCAAACATTTTCTCTATCTTGCAGAAATTTCCAGCCTTGCACCTTTCAGATTTTCCGAAAAGACTTTTTCTCTCTGTTCCTGATGGACAGGTTTTCATAAAAGAACATTCTGCCATTGAAAAAGTAAATGATTTTGCAGTCTCAATCAGCAGTAAAACATCCTCTCCTGTTCACTTACTCCTTTTTAGTTTATGGGCTGTCGGTGCTGTCACAATGTTCGTTTTAGCTGCACGTTCTTTTTTAAGGCTCCGCACTTTGGAACAATCTGCACTGCCATTACAAAATCAACAAGTAAAACGGCTCTATGAAAACTGTTGTAAAGAGATGCATTGCAAAAAGAAAATCCCGATATACAGTACCGCATTTTTGAAATCACCTGTTACTGTGGGGCTCATACACCCTCGCATTTACCTTCCGATTCATTTGATTTCAGATTTTAATGCAAAGGATATGCGCTTCATGCTTTTGCATGAATTACAGCATTGCCGTCAAAAAGATACGCGCATTGTTTTCCTTATGAATTTGGCTGGTATTCTATATTGGTTTAATCCTTTTGTCTGGTATGCCTTAAAGGAAATGCGATGTGATCGTGAACTTTCCTGTGATTCGGCTGTGCTGCATCTTCTTGACGAAACAGATTATCAGGCCTATGGAAACACACTGATCAATTTTGCCGAAAAAATTTCTCACATTCCTTTTCCTTATGCAACTGGGATGAGTGGAAGTATGAAGCAGATTAAACGGAGGATTCTCAATATCGCTGCCTTTCAAAAAGAAACAAAACGGGGAAAAGCGCGGGGATTTCTCATTTATATCCTCATTGCATTTCTATCATTGAGCTATGCACCTGTACTGGCTGCCGCAGGTTCTCCGCAAAATGAATACCGATTGCCAAACGATATGAAAAATATTTCCACCATTGATCTTTCCAATCATTTCAATGGCTATCAAGGCAGTTTCGTTTTATATGATACAAATCAAAACGCCTGGAATATTTTTAACATCGAAAATGCCAAAGAACGAATCGCCCCAAACTCTACTTACAAGATATACGATGCCTTACTCGGTTTAGAATCCGGTATCATCACTCCTGAAGATTCAGATATGACCTGGAATGGCGAAGATTATCCATTCGATGCATGGGAAGCCAATCAGACCTTATCTTCTGCCATGAAAAACTCTGTGAACTGGTACTTTCAATCCATTGATTCACAATTAGGATTTCACTCTGTAAAATCATTTTTACAGAAGATTCAATACGGAAATCAACAGACCGGTTCAGACATCGACTTATACTGGACAGATTTATCTTTAAAAATCTCTCCGATTGAGCAGGTCAACCTGTTAAAAAAATTCCATGACAACGAGTTTCAATTTGCTCCACAAAATATAGACGCTGTCAAAAATTCCATCCTTCTCTCTTCCGGTCCCAAAAGTTCTCTTTATGGAAAAACCGGAACTGGGCGGATTGATGGAAAAGATGTAAATGGCTGGTTTATCGGTTTTTTGGAAACCGCAGACAATGTATATTATTTTGCAACAAATATTCAGGGAGAAACCGAAACTACCGGAAGTAAAGCAACCGAAATCACAACTTCTGTGCTCTCGGAATTAAATATTGGGAAATAAAAAGCGAAAGAACCGACAGATTTCAAAAATAACTCCTGTTCGGTTCTTTTTGTTGTTCAATCGGATGTCACCTCGCAATTCGATACTGATATTGTGGAATCTGATGGATTCCATCTTCTAAAATCTTATTTCCCAAATATTGAAAGCTTCCATCTTCTCGAAATTTCACAGTAAGTTCATGTGTAATCACTGCGTCATTGGAAATGACCATATCACAAACCGCCTCCACTGTCAAAGTAAGCGCCCCATCCTGATGTTCCTCTACTTTTATTACTTCTGGTAAAGAAGTTCCAAAATGAGTCGGTGCGTAATTGCCACATCCAAGCTTTACCCATACATACTCTTGTTTTTCTGCATCAAATGTAGCTATATTCCGCAACTGTTCTGCAGTAACAGGAAGATATTCTGACATCAGTTGTTCAAATTCCTCTGCGGGGATTCCATTTTTTCCTTCTTCCATAACAAATCTTTTTTGATATTTCATCTGGTAGAGGTATTCATATAGCCCATTGTAATCCAGCCCCTCTAAATGTTCACGATCCCAATTAGAACATAGTAAATTATTTCCTTGATATCCCAATGGCAACACACATTTTTTTGACAATTCAATACATTCTGCATCTAACGGTTTTACCCTGATCATACAACTTCCATCCACAATTTCTGATACTTCCGGCGGTTCCGGTACACACAATTCACAAGCAAACCATCCCTTTTCTGTGTATCTCCATTCTTTCATTCTTGTGTAAGAGCGATATGCAATCACCGGATCTCCTTCCTCATTCCAAACTGCTCTGACTGCTAACAGATACATCTCTTTCCCGTCATAAAGATATTTTCTTCTCTCAATACTTCCGTCTTGTAAAATATCATATAAAATTACATTTCCTTCAACTCCCTGCTCCGAACTGTGTAAGAAGTTTTCCATCACCTGATAATTTTCCATAACAGAGTATTCCTCAGAACTAATTACCGGAACTCCCCCTCTGCCGAGTATCTTTTTCATCTGCTCCATAACAGAATCTGTAAGAACTACATTCGATGCATCTCCCTTATCCGCTTCAGCGTAAATATCTTGAACCAACTTCAAGGCAGCAATACTGTCTTTTTCTGCCTTCTCACGCTCTTCCTTTTTAATCGGAAGATGATATCCCTTTTCATAAGCCTCTTTGTTTTCATCTGAACTTTCTGCTTTTCGTTTTTCAGAAATTTCCAGGTTCTTATCGCTGCACGCACATAACAATATGCCGAAAACCAAAACAACTAAAACAACTCTTCGTTTTTTATTCATAAGCCTCTCTCCACTCTTCATCTGTCAATCTTGGTACATACCACCCCGGCTCATCTTCTTCTGGTGACAAAATTGTATTTGACACATAATGAATTTTTCCACCTTCAAGTGGTTCCACAACTAATTCGCTTCGAAATGCCTGATCCAGCATTTCAATTTCCCAAACAGCTTCTACCACAAGTTTTAATTTTCCATCACCCAGTTCTTCATAAGAAATCACTTCCGGATACGGTTCATAAGGAAACTCACAATCATGGAGTCCCCTCGGACGATAACGATAGCTCTGCGTATCGGGATTATAAACTGCATTTTTCTGAATCTGCTCACTCGTGATTGGAAAAAGTGTTTGTAATACACTTTCAAACTCTTCTTTCGGTATCTGATATTCCGCCCCCTCTTTCATCGCATACGGAATCTCTTTTCCATAGATACTCGGATACTTTAATTCATATAGATCATAAAAATTCAGGTTTGAATAATCCTCTTCCTTCCAGTTTATGATCAGCATATTATTCAACCTATATCCGATTGGAAGTACATATTTTTGATTTAATTCTCTAAGTTGCCGATCCAACGGTTTTACACGAAATCCTTTCTCTCCCGGCGGTCCGTCAAATCCCGGAGGATGATATTCTTCGATGAAAAAATATCCTTTTTCTGTATATTTCCAGGAATGTACCTTAAATTTATGATAATAAATCATACATGGTTTGTTATCCGTCCAGCGAACTGTGCTGACAATGGCATCCATATCATCACCATCTGTATGCAGTTCATAACGAACTACACCGCCCTGTTCTATGACAGAATATATCACCACATCTGCCGATTCTCCCCTTTTTGCCTTCTCACAATATGTTTCCACCTGCTCTGAATGAACCATATCAACTTGATCTTTCATATCTACTGCGGCATATCCCTTTTGTCCCAGATAACCAATTACTTGCTTTTGAAACTCCAGACTGTCCAGCAGCTTGTTTTCTGCTACCTTTTCATATAATTCTCTCGTTCCTTCCATCAACTCTTCAAAATCATCAGCAATCTCCTTCTGCTGAATATCTTGAACAGTTTCCTCGCTCTTTTCTTCCGGAGTTGTCTTACCACACCCAGATAGAACCATCACACATATAACCAGTAGTGCAATCACTTTTCGCTTCATACACATATCCTCTCAAATATTACAATTGTAAGTTTCTATTAAATCTTACAACTGTAATAGATAAAAGTCAAGAAAACTTTATTTGATACCAAGCGAACAATTTGAAATCTAAAAAGAGATAGACGCATTCCTGTAATTCATAAATAGCGTCAATAGACAAAAAAAGAATCTCACAGTATAATTAAGGCATCTTTCCGTATAAAAAATATCTTGGATTAATGGAAGTTAAGGGAGTAATATAGACATGAAAAAATTAATCGTTGACGATAAAATTGTATTAATACCTATGACGTCTCAGTTGTATCATATAGAAAGAAAAAATTATATAGCAGATCCTATGATGTGCGAAACACCTTACATTTATACGCCAGAGATCGCTCAAAAAGATTTTGAAAGAAAAGCAAATAATTGCAACAGAGTATGGTTTGCTATATTATTAGATGATATTGTAATTGGTGATGTATACCTTAAAAACATAGACTTACAAAAAGGTAGTGGCACCCTTTCCATTGTGCTTATTCAAGATTGCTATAAAGAAAAAGGCTATGGCACAGCGGTGGAAAGAACTGTCTTAGAGTACGGATTTAAAGAATTAGGATTATCGGTCATTTACGCTGATGTGGTTTTAAGAAATACTCGTAGCCAACATGTTCTTGAAAAAATAGGATTCGAATATTTACATGAAGATAGTTTTTTTAAATACTATAAATATACCCCAAAAGATACCAGCAATGCATTTTCTGTCAGGCCAAAGTATCCAAAGGAGTGATCCCTCTTTTGCAGCAGCGTTCCATAAATTGGTGCATTTAAGGTCTCGTCTTTTTCCAGCAAAGCAGAAAGTGGGGAACCATCTGTTCATAAAACGTCATCCAACTACCTCCATCGATTTCAATTTTTATTTCCTCTTTCTCGGTTTTGGCGCAGGCAATTCCTCATACATGGCCTTAAATAGACCTGTCAAAAATTGTTTACTATCAACCTCATCTACTAACAGCATTTCTTTTGCTCCTTCATAAGGCAATTCATAAGAAATTGTCGGCATATAGGAAATCGCTGAGCTTACAGGTTTGATCAGCAGTCTGTCGTCGTAGATACCACCAACGATCTTCCCTCTATAATAGAGAATAAACTCTCCCATCATTGCCCTGTAATTGATTTCTTCCAACTCAGACAACTGCCCTAAAATAAATTGCAAATATTCTTTACTTGATGCCATAATCCACATCTCCGTTTCTTTTTACCAACCTTCACAAAAAAACTTTATTTTAATCCATTCTGTGAAGTTCCCATTTTATATTTCACCAATGTTTCAAGCCTGTTATCTCTCCGAACACATGACTTTACAATGTTTCATATAACAAGCAATCCCATATTTTAATATTTTCTCCACTCCGTTTTCTAAAAGCGTCTCCTCATACTTCGTTTCCTCTACTTGTTTCAGGGCTTTTTCGCAGGCATTCAGAAGATTCCCGTCTCCGGCATACTTGATTTCAATGATGATCCCCATTTCACTGTCCTCTGTTTCTATCATAATATCACTGTACCCGTCCCCGGTTTCCCTGTTTGAAAATACTCCCCAGTCTTCTTTGACACCTAAAATGCCGAGCAAAATTCCATGGTAGAAATTCTCTTTTAATGATTTCTTCACAAATGTATCTTGAATACTGATTGTCTTTTTCAAGTACCCTTCAAAAAGACGTTCTACTTTTTCTGCATCTCCGCCTTTCAGTGCATCACAGAGCTGTTTTAACGTATCTCCGTCTTTTGCAACACCTTCCTTAAAATATTCCATGATCTGCGTTTTAAAAATATCCCGTACTTCCAGATTCGGAATTGCAAGTTTGTAATGACTGGCATCCAGTCGCTGCCTTTGTGTTAGATATCCGGTCATAAACAAAAGACTCCAGATATTTTCCACAGACTGATACATTTCCTGATAAGTAAGTTCCTGACGAATCTCTTTGACAATTTCTTCTCCCGCCAGCAAACGTTCAATCTCGCGCTTTGTTGTAATATTTCCTGACATTTGAATGATTTTCTTGACTGCCTCATTACTACTGGTATGAACCCAATAATTTTCAGGAAAAGCCGCAGCATTCTCTTTTATTTTATCACAATGATTCAATACATCCCATGGACAATAGACATCTGTACTACCAAACCGATATCCATCATACCAGTTTCTCATTTCTTCATAATGATCTTCCCGATCATAATACCGCAGCATTTCTTTGACATCCTCATCCGTAAATCCAAAGTACTCATCAAAACGCTCATCTGTAATCGACAACACTTTCAGGTTGTTCAGTCCCGTAAAGATACTTTCCTTCGATATTCGCATACACCCGGTCATTACTGCAAATTTCAGGCTGTTATTGGTCTTCAACGTCTGTTCCAGTAAATTACGGATAAGAAAAACCATCTTGTCATAATATCCGTTTTCAAACGCTTTCGCCAATGGAACATCATATTCATCGATCAAAAGGATTACTTTTGTTTCATAGTGTTTCTCCAAAAGTTCTGACAAATTTTTTAAGCTCCAAAAAAGCGTAGCCTCACTCATATTTTCATCAAGAATCGCTCGATATTCTTTCTTCTCGTCCTCGTCCAGTTTATCACTCATTTTAAGGAATCCTGCCTTTTGCACTGCTCCCTTTATGGTCTTGACAGTTAACTCAAATGCAGCCTCATAAGAAGCAGCATTGATGCCTTTTAGTGAGATGGAAATAACTGGATGCTTTCCTATATATTCTTCACATAACTTTTTATCTTTCGAAATCTTCAATCCATCAAAAATGCTCTAGTCGCCCTCTACAGAAAAAAAGTGTTCCAGCATACTCATATTCAGAGATTTACCAAAACGTCTTGGTCTGGTAAATAAATTTACCATTCCCCAGTTGCGGAGCAGTCCAGAGATCAATCCTGTCTTGTCTACATAATAAAAATCATCTTTGATGATCTGTTCAAAATTTTCTATTCCTATCGGGAGTTTTCTTTTCTCTCTGCACATTCTCTCCCTACCTCCTGACAACTATATTATAACAAATGTTTGCCGAAAATCCTATACTTCAGTCTGTACAATTCGGGTAAATTGTTTCTTGCTATTTTCATAATTCCAAATTCCACAACTCTTCATATGGATTTGTTTTTGCCAAACCGATCCGCACGACCCGGCTGCTGAACACTCCAAACTGCTCCTGCAATACCTGAAACGCTGCAAGCATCTCTTCTTTAGAAAGTTTCTTTCCGATCGTTGCGTGGGGAACCCATTGCATCGGACGATAACATTTGTGTACCCTGGCATCCGCTATTCTCAATAACTCCTTATAAACCTTCTCTGACAGTTCTTGCAGGTAAGTATTTAAAACCGGTGAAAGATACAGCACATTCGGGAAAAACGCTCCCACTGAACACCAGATTATCTCCCCGCTTTGAAACATATCTCTCGTTTCTTCAAACAGTGAGATTACCTGATCTTCGCTTCGCGTTTCAAATGCAGAAATCGTCAAATGCGGAGGTACATTTTTCTCAATCATAAATGGATTTCCGCTTCTTTTTGCAACCTGAGTGATGTATCCCTGAATTCGACTGGTCGTTTTTTCATCAAAATAAATCGATACTAAATACATTTACACTGCCTCTCTTCTGATTTTCCATCCTTTTCATATAAAAAGTGTCCGCTCCCACACAGGTCATTCGGACACTTTAATTTTTTTCTTCTATATTGTTTAGTACAGCTTCGCTCCGACTTTCTTCGGCTCATACCCTGCTTCTTTTAACGCATTCAAAATCTTGTGCTTATGCTCTGTTCCGAATGCCTCCATCGTGATACGCAGTTCCACAGCCGCATTCCGATTGGTGCTGACAAACTGATTATGTTCCAGTTTGATGACATTTCCTTTTTCGTTTGCAATGATCGATGCCACTCTGACCAGTTCGCCCGGCTTGTCCGGAAGAAGCACTGCAACCGAGAAAATACGGTCTCTCTGGATCAATCCATGCTGTACGATAGAAGACATGGTGATCACATCCATATTTCCGCCGCTTAACACGCAAACCGCTTTTTTGCCTTTCAAATCCAGCTGTTTTAATGCTGCCACAGAAAGGAGTCCTGAATTTTCTACGATCATCTTATGGTTCTCCACCATATCCAGAAATGCTCCGACTAATTCATCGTCATCCACCAGAAGAATCTGATCTACATATTTCTGCACATATGGCAGATTCTGTTTTCCGACCGCTTTTACCGCAGTACCGTCCGCAATCGTGTTGGCACTTGGAAGTTCCACCACTTCTCCGGCCTTTAACGCCGCAGTCATGCTCGCCGCTTCTCTCGGCTCCACACCGATCACCTGAATCTTTGGATTGAGCATCTTGGCAAGTGTCGCCACTCCTGTGATCAGTCCGCCGCCGCCGATCGGAACCAGAATATAGTCCACCGTCGGGAGCTCCTGAATGATCTCCATTGCGATCGATCCCTGCCCGGTCGCCACATCCAGGTCATCAAAAGGATGGACAAACGTATAGCCGTGTTCTTCCGCAAGCTTATATGCATACGCACATGCATCATCGTATACATCTCCATGAAGAATCACTTCTGCACCGTAGCTCTTTGTACGGTTCACTTTAATCAGAGGAGTTCCTGTCGGCATTACGATCGTTGCTTTGCATCCATAGCGTTTTGCCGCATATGCCACACCCTGCGCATGATTTCCTGCAGATGCTGTGATCAGCCCTTTATTTCTGTCTTCTTCTGACAACGTGCTGATCTTGTAGTAGGCTCCACGCAGCTTATACGCTCCCGTATGCTGCATATTTTCCGGCTTCAGATAAATTCTGGCCCCTGTCTGAGCACTCAGATATTCGCTGTACACCAGCTTTGTCGGAGTCGTCACCTGTTTTACTACTTCACTTGCTTCTTCAAATTTCTCCAAAGTCAACATCTTCCATCCCTCTTTCTGTCGTTTTGACATATTTTTATTCTTCTGTTTCTTCCGTCTTGGAATCACTGTAAAACAACGCATTGACAAATTCATCTGCATCAAACTTCTGCAGATCATCAATAGATTCTCCAACCCCGATATATTTGACCGGAATTCCAAGTTCTGACTGAATCGCCACTGCGATTCCGCCTTTGGCTGTTCCATCCATTTTCGTCAGGATCACACCTGTGATATCTGCAACCTCATTGAACTCTCTTGCCTGAGCCAGTGCATTCTGTCCGGTGGTCGCATCCAAAACAACCAGTGTCTCTCTGTATGCTTCCGAATATTCCCGGTCAATGACACGGTTGATCTTTTTCAGTTCTTCCATCAAGTTCTTTTTATTGTGAAGACGTCCTGCTGTATCGCACAATAAAATATCCGCTTTTCTTGCGCGCGCCGCTGCCACTGCATCAAATACAACAGAAGCCGGATCTGCACCTTCCTGGCCGCCGATCATCTCTACTTCTGCACGGTTGGCCCATTCTTTTAACTGCTCTCCAGCAGCTGCACGAAATGTATCTGCAGCTGCCAGAATGACTCTTTTATGCTGCTCTCTGAATTTCCCTGCCAGTTTTCCAATAGTGGTCGTCTTTCCCACTCCGTTGACTCCGATCACAAATACAACAGACTGTCTCTCCTCAAATTCGTAAGCAGTCTCTCCCACATCCATCTGCTCTTTGATACTGTCGATCAGAAGCTGTCTGCAGGCAGCCGGTTCTTTGATATGCTGCTCTTTCACTTTCCGGCGCAGATCCTCTAGAATCTCCGTCGTAGTATGCACTCCCAGATCTCCCATGATCAGAGTCTCTTCCAGCTCCTCATAAAAGTCCTCATCAATTTTGGAAAATCCGTGAAAAATACTGTCCATTCCGGATACGATATTATCTCTTGTCTTTGTCAGACCTGAGACAAGTCTTCTAAAAAACCCTTTCTTCTCTTCCATATGCTCTCCTTCCTTTTTTCTGACATCAGGTCAGATCTTCCTCCAGCAGATCTACAGATACCAGTGTGGAAATTCCTTTTTCCTGCATGGTGATTCCATAGAGCCTGTCTGCTGCCGTCATCGTTCCTCTTCTGTGAGTGATGACGATAAATTGAGTATGTTTTGTCAGCTTGTGCAGATACTGCGCAAACCGGTCTACATTACTGTCATCCAGTGCCGCCTCGATCTCATCCAGAAGACAGAACGGAGACGGTTTCAGATTCTGGATCGCAAATAACAGCGAAATGGCTGTCAATGCTTTTTCTCCACCGGAAAGCTGCATCATATTCTGCAGTTTTTTTCCAGGCGGCTGCGCAATGATCCGAATTCCTGCCTCCAGGATATCCTCGTCTTCCATCAGTTCCAGCGTTCCCTTTCCGCCGCCGAACAGTTGCTTGAAGACCGCATCAAACTCTTTTGATATTCTTGCAAACTGTTCCTCAAACTGAGCACGCATTGCCGCGTCCAGCTCTGCAACAATCTGGATCAGCGTTTCTTTTGCCTCGACCAGATCCTCATGCTGTTCTTTTAAAAATTCATAACGCTCGGCAACCTGCTTATAATCCTCGATCGCATTGACATTGACGTTTCCAAGCTTACGGATCTCTCCTTTTAAAAACAGAATCTGTTTTTTCATAAATGCACGGTCTGTCAGTGTCTCATCCCTCAGCTTCAAAGCGCCATTGTAGGTAATCTCATACTCTTCCCACATATAGTTCATTTGTTTTTCGGACGCTTCCTCGCAATCCTCTTTCTGGCTTTCAAGTCTGAATAACTCTTTATCCAGCTCTGCCATATGACCGGACAGCGCTTCTCTTTGTTCCAGAAATGCCTTATGCTTCTGATTCAGCGCTTCTCTGTTTTCGGTCTGTGCCGTGATTTCTGTCTCAATTTCAGAAAATATCTCTGTGGATTCTTCGATTGTTTTTTTCAGCTCCTGAATCTTCTCTTCTCTCTGACTGATTTCTTCCGCTGTATTTCCTTTATTCTGATCCAGCTCTCCGGCTTCTTTCTCTAAACGAAGCATCTCCTGATCGATACGTGCAATATTCTCCTTGATAAAAAGATCCTGTTGCTGCAAACCTGCCAGCGATAAATGTACCTTTTCAGACTGTTTCAGCTGTGCAGCTTCTGCCTCGCGGTGAATTTCCAACTGCTTCTGCAATTCTTCGATTTTCTGATTCAGTGCAACTTCCAATTTTTTTGACGCTTCCAGTTCAACCTGAATCGACTCCCCGTTTTCACGGATCTCCCGCAGCGATATTTCCAGTTCTTCCTGTTCTTTTGCATAGCTTTCACAACGTTGTCTGGATTCCGCCTGCTGCCTTTGCACCTGTTCCACATTCATCCGTGCCGTGTTCTGACGGACAGATGCTTCTGTGATCTTCTGCTGGATCTCGTCGATCCCGGCATAACACTCTGCTCTCTGTGTCTTGATCGCACTGATCGAGTGCTCCATCTCTTCCATGTCACGCTTTAACAACTTTACTGTTTTTTCAAACTCCTCGATCTCGCGGCGTCTGCTTAACAGATTGCTGGAGTTCTTAAACGCACCTCCGGTCATGGAACCTCCCGGATTGATCAGCTCTCCTTCCAGAGTAACCAGTCGGAGGGATTGCTTATATTTTCTTGCGATCCGGATTCCACAGTCAATATTCTCCACCACAATAGTCCGGCCGAGAAGCTGTTTGGCCAGGCCGAGGAAACGCTCTTCCACATGCACCAGGGTATGGGCAAGTCCGATCACGCCTGTTTCTTTTAGTGCATCTATCTGCCGCAGCTCTGCGCCGCCCTGCATACTTGTCAGAGGCAGAAATGTCGCGCGTCCGTACTTATTCTGCTTCAAATATGCGATCATCCGCTTTGCAGTCTCTTCATCGTCCGTCACAATATTCTGGATACTGCCTCCAAGCGCTGTCTCCACTGCAATTTCATATTCTTTTTCTACCTTGATGATGTCCGCTACAACACCGATCAGACCTTTTTCCCGGTCCTTGCAGCTTATAACACGACGGATGCTGTTTCCGTATCCGTCATATCGTTCTGTAATATTCTTCAGCGACTCCAGTCTGGAGGATTCTCTGTGATATGCAGTCTGACCGATCCGCAATTTTTCCTGCTTCTCATCCAATTGGCGCTGAAACTCTGCGATGTTCTGTTCATTGACAGAAATCAGATCCTGAAACGCTTGAATCTCCGCCGTGATCTCTTCGAATCCCCGTCTTTGCTGCTCTAATTCCCGTCCATACTGCTCTGCCTCACTGGACACTTCCAGAATCTCTCTGTGAATCTGAGCCCTTCTGGTCGTGATCTGCTGCTGTGTGGTATCAAAATGCTGGATCTTCGCCTGCGTCGATGCCCGATTGTTCAAAAGCCGCATAATCTCTTCTTTGCTCTGCTCGATTTCCATCGTCTCTTCTGCAATCTGTGACTGCACCTGGATCAGCTGCTCTTTTGCATCCGTATCCTGATTGGATATCCGCTCCAGCTGTCCGTGGATCGCTTCGCTGTCCTTTACAAATCCGGCTTTCTGCTCCTTCTTGGCATCCCACTCCTGCTGGATCGTACGGCGGCGATTCGCATAATGTTCTTCATTGATCCTGGCTGTATTGATCTGCTCTTTTAAAACATTGATCTGTCCTTCCAGCTGCTGCTTCAAAAGCGTTGTCTCATTCAGCTGGTTCTTCGATTTTTCGATCGCTGCATCAATCTCTTCCACCTGTGTCTCCACAGCCTGATATTGTTCTTTTGTTTCTTCATAGCGACTCTTTGCCGCTTCCATCTCATCAGAAGTAATCCGGACTTTTTCTTCCAGACCCTGAAGCTGATCCTTTAAACGCTCTGTCTCCAAAAGAAACATATGAATATCATAAACCTTCAGCTCTTCCTTCTTCTTCAGGTATTCTTTTGCCACTGCAGACTGCTTTTCCAATGGTCCGATCTGTTTCTCAAGCTCTGAGAGAATATCACTGACCCGGGTCAGATTGTTCTGTTCTTCTTCCAGTTTTTTCAGGGAAAGCGTTTTGCGGCGCTTGAATTTTACAATTCCGGCTGCCTCATCAAACAATTCTCTTCTTTCTTCCGGTTTTCCGCTCAGAATCTTATCGATCTGTCCCTGCCCGATGATCGAATATCCTTCTTTTCCGATTCCGGTATCATAAAACATCTCATTGATATCTTTGAGTCTGCATCCGGTTCCGTTGATCAGATACTCACTCTCACCGGAGCGGTATAGTTTTCTTGTCACTGTCACTTCCGAATAATCCACAGGGAGCTGATGATCCGAATTGTCCAGTGTGATGGCTACCGAAGCATAACTCAACGGCTTTCTGTTTTCCGTTCCGGAAAAAATGACATCCTGCATGGAACCGCCTCGAAGCTGCTTTGCTCTCTGCTCTCCCAGCACCCAGCGGACTGCATCTGCCACATTGCTCTTTCCACTTCCGTTTGGGCCCACGATTCCCGTAATTCCATTGTGAAACTCAAATTTGATCCGATTGGCGAAAGATTTAAATCCCTGTACCTCAATACATTTTAAATACATAAAACACCCGCTTTAGTTTTGTTTTTTCAGCTTTAGAATTGCCTTGTAAGCGGCTTCCTGTTCCGCTGCTTTTTTCGTCCGTCCGCTTCCTGTTCCATAGACAGTCTCCCCGATCTTCACTTCCACAGTGAAAGATTTGTTGTGATCCGGACCTTCTTCTTTAATCAGGTGATAAGAGATTCCCTCTTCCATATCAGCCTGTACGATCTCCTGCAAAATAGTCTTGCTATCATAAAAGAGTTTTTTGTTCTCCAGATCTGTCAGGATAAACCGATGAATGAACTCTTTTGCATTAGTAAAACCACCGTCCAGATAAATCGCGCCGATCAGAGCCTCCATCGCATCCGATGTCACAGACGGCCGCTGACGTCCTCCTGTTGCTTCTTCTCCCTTTCCGAGAAGCAGATAACTGCCCAGTTCGATCTCCCGCGCACAAAACGCCAGAGAAGGCTCACACACCATACTCGCTCTTGTTTTTGTTAGCTTTCCTTCCGATACTTTCGGTGATTCAAGAAATAAAAATTCACTGGACACCAGCTCTAAAACTGCATCCCCTAAAAATTCCAGTCTCTCATTGCAATGATATTTTTCCAGATGCTTTTCATTTGTATAAGAACTGTGCATCATCGCCTGCTCCAGCAATGAAAAATCCTGAAACTCATATCCTATCTTTTTTTCCAGCTCTTTTAAATTTTTCTTCATATTTTTCCCTTTATCTAAAACTTTTTGTTCCGGCCTGAATAATACAGTTTGGGTGCGCGACAGAATCACGCACCCAAACCGATCGCCAGAGACAAAAATCTCTTCTTGCCTTTTATTCTACTACTTTTTTAATCTGGTCTACTGCATCCTGCACTGTTGAAATCTTTTCAGCCTCATCGTTGTCGATCTCAATGTCGAATTCTTCTTCAATTCCCATGATAATCTGGAAAATATCCAGTGAGTCAGCTCCTAAATCATCCACAAATGTAGTCTCCGGATGAATGTCATCCTTAGAAACGTTCAGCACGTCTGCGATAATATCCTGTAATTTTTCAAATTCCATAGTTTTCTTTCCTTTCTTTGTCCCATTAATCTTCTTTTTTTTCTTCCTGTGCGGACTGGATCGATTCGCGGATCTTCTCGTTGATCTGCTGATTTTTAAATGTCACACACTGGATGATTGAATTACATACTTCTTTTGAAGTAGAACTTCCGTGAGTCTTGACGACCAGCCCATTCAACCCCAGAAGAGGAGCTCCTCCATACTCGCTGGCATCAAAATCCTTTAATGTAGCTTTCAGTGCCGGCTTCACAAGAAGCGCACCGATCTTACTGCGCAGAGACGTCATCATGCCGGCTTTGATCTTCTTCGTCAGAGCTCCGCCGACACCTTCATACAGCTTCAGGATCACATTCCCTACAAACGCTTCCGAAACGATCACATCCGCAGCTCCGTACGGAATATCTCTCGCTTCTACGCTGCCGATAAAGTTAATATCCCTGCAGTTTTTTAAAAGCGGAAATGTCTCTTTTACAAGCGCGTTTCCCTTTTCCTCTTCCGCACCGATATTCACGATTCCAACTGTGGGATTCTTCTTTCCTACCACATGTTCCATGTAAATCGATCCCATCTTCGCAAACTGCACCAGATGAGACGGTCTTGCATCTACATTCGCTCCGCAGTCAATCAGGAGAGATACTCCCTTCATCGTTGGGATCAGCGGTGCAAGCGGAGGTCTCTCCACGCCCTTAATCCTTCCTACGATCACCTGTCCGCCGACAAGAATCGCCCCGGAACTTCCTGCAGATACAAATGCATCTGCTTCGCCCTTTTTCACCAGATTCATCGCTACTACGATAGAAGAATCTTTTTTTCTCCGAATCGCCATGACCGGCGGCTCTGCCGTTTCGATCACTTCCGATGCCGGAATGATCTCAATCCGGTCTTTGGGATAAGTATATTCTGATAACGCCTTTTTCAGCAGTGCTTCCTGCCCTGTGAGCAGAATCTTAATATCATCTCTTTTATTAACAGCTTCTATCGCACCTTTTACCATCTCTGCGGGAGCATGATCGCCTCCCATGGCATCCAGTGCAACTCTTGTAATATCAGACATTTCTCTTCCTCCTAACGCTACTGCATACATTCTACTAAACATCATCCCAAAAATCAATATAAAAGGCTGATTTTAAGATACGAAAAATGGGGACTTTTTTGCAAAGTCCCCATTCCTTAATATCATTTTCAATTAGTCAACTGAAACGATTTCACGTTTGTTGTATGCTCCGCATGCTTTACATACTCTGTGAGGCATCATAAGCTCGCCACATTTGCTGCATTTTACCAGGTTTGGAGCACTCATCTTCCAGTTTGCTCTTCTCTTATCTCTTCTTGCTTTAGAAGATTTGTTCTTTGGACAGATAGACATAGGTTACACCTCCTTAAAATTCTTAAACAAATCACGGACAACTGACATTCTTGGGTCAAGAGCTGTATCTTCACAGTTACAGGTACCCATATTTAGGTTCTGACCACAAACGTTGCAAATGCCCTTACAGTCTTCACTGCATAGAACTTTCGTCGGCCATCCTATCAATATCTCATTATAGAGCATTTTGTCCACGTCAAGATGATATCCGCTTATGAAGTTTGATTCATCTAATCCTTCTCCCAGATCAGCATCCGAAACATTCAAATCAACATGCTTCGTAAAGTTCAGGTCAAACTCCTGCTTCACATCTTCAAGACATCTGTCACATGGAATCAGAATACATAACTCTGTATCCACATGAATAAGAAGCTCTCTGCCTTTCACATGCTCTGCAACAACATGAACCGGTTCTTTACTCACAATCGGAAATGTACCTGTTCTGGACTGAAACGTATCCATCTCCAACTGCACCGTCTCATCAACTGTCTTATGCTGTTCTGACAAAACGTCTGATAGGTTAATTAACATAATCATTACTCCTATTCATACCTAAACTATTATATCATGTTAATCCTATTTGTCAACAAGATTTTTATATTTTATTCACCGGCTTCTGTAAACAGTATCCTCCGCTGAAAAGGGCTGTCCGCTTTTGCGGGCAACCCTGCTGACTTTTTAAAATTTTCAGAAGCTTATTTGCGCACCAGTTCCAGTGTCTCGCGTGCAATCGCAAGCTCTTCATTTGTAGGAATCACAAACACTTTTACTTTGGATCCCGGCATTGAGAGCTCTGTTTCTTTTCCTCTGAGTCCTTTGTTTAATTCTGTATTGAATTCGATTCCAAGGTAACCCAGGTAGCTGCATACCTGTTCTCTTACGATATCATCATTTTCACCGATTCCTGCTGTAAATACAATGTCATCTACACCATTCATAACAGCTACGTATGCACCGATATATTTTGCAACTCTGTATGAGAATACTTCCATTGCGATCTGCGCTTTCTTATCGCCTGCCAGAGAGGCATCTGTCAGATCACGGAAATCGCTGGAAAGTCCGCCGGACAGTCCGTATACTCCAGAATCCTTGTTCAAAATCTTCATAACGCCGTCAACATCCAGATCCAGCTTGTGTGCCAAAAATTCCATGATCGCAGGATCGATATCTCCACAGCGTGTTCCCATTACAAGTCCTTCCAATGGAGTCAGTCCCATGGATGTATCTACGGATTTACCGTTTAAAACAGCTGTTACGCTAGATCCGTTTCCAAGGTGGCATACGATCGTCTTTGTCTCATCATATGCTTTTCCTAACAACTCAGCCGCTCTCTTAGAAACAAAGCTGTGGCTTGTTCCGTGGAAACCGTAACGTCTTACTTTGTATTTCTCATAGTATTCATATGGAAGTCCGTACATGTATGCTTTTGGAGGCATTGTCTGATGGAATGCGGTATCAAACACTGCTACCATCGGTGTGTTCGGCATCAGATTTTCACATGCTGCAACTCCGATCAGGTTTGCAGGATTGTGAAGTGGTGCAAGATCATTGCACTCTTCTACCGCTTTTTTCACTTCATCTGTGATCACTACAGAAGAAGCAAATTTTTCTCCACCGTGTACCATACGATGTCCCACTGCTCTGATCTCATCCAGGCTGTTTACAACACCTGTCTCAGGATTTGTCAGAGCCTCGATCACAAACTGGATCGCCTCTGTGTGAGTCGGCATTGCTTTTTCTGATTTTTCTTTTTCTCCACCTTCCGGCTGATAAGTCAGACGTCCGTCAATTCCGATTCTTTCACAAATTCCTTTTGCCAGAACCTCCTCAGATTCTGCATTGATCAGCTGGAATTTCAAAGAAGAACTTCCACAGTTGATTACTAATACGTTCATTTTTTTCCTCCTGAAAATTTTGTCATTTTATTCATTCTGATTTTAAGTTTTCTAAACAATTACTGTGCCTGAGCCTGTACTGCTGTAATCGCTACTACACCTTCGATATCCTCTGCGCTGCATCCGCGGGACAGATCGTTGACTGGTGCTGCAATTCCCTGTGTCAGAGGACCATATGCTTCTGCTTTTGCAAGCCTCTGTACAAGCTTGTATCCGATATTTCCTGCATCCAGATCAGGGAAGATCAGAACATTTGCATGTCCTGCAACCGGGCTTCCAGGTGCTTTGGACTCTCCTACTGCCGGAACGATCGCTGCGTCAAGCTGCAGTTCTCCATCCAGTTTCAGTTCCGGTGCCATCTCTTTTGCAAGTCTTGTAGCCTCTACAACTTTATCAACATCGGCATGTTTTGCACTTCCTTTTGTAGAATGTGAAAGCATTGCCACAACCGGCTCTTTTCCTGTCAGAGTTCTGAAAGATTCTGCAGAAGAAAGTGCGATATTTGCAAGCTTTTCAGGATCCGGATTCTGCTCCAGTCCGGAATCTCCAAAAATAAATGTACCGTCTGCACCCATATCGCAATCCGGCACTACCATTACAAAGAATGCGGATACTAATTTTGTTCCCGGTTTTGTCTTCAGGATCTGCAGACACGGACGAAGTGTATCTGCTGTAGAATGACATGCTCCGGATACCATACCGTCAGCATCTCCCATCTTCACCATCATAACACCGTAGTACAGATAGTTTGTCAGAAGAATCTCTCTTGCCTGCTCTTCTGTCATTCCTTTTTTCTGTCTGAGTTCTACCAGTTTTGCAATATAGCTCTCTGTCTTGTCGCTTGTAGCAGGATCTACGATCACAGCTCCTGTGAGATCAAATCCGGCTCCGTTCTTTTCGATCTCTTCCTTGCTTCCTACAAGGATCAGGTCGGCAGTCCCCTCTCTTAAAACTGCCTCTGCAGCCTGGTAAGTTCTTACGTCTTCTGTCTCAGGAAGAACGATTGTCTTTTTGTCAGCTTTTGCTCTTGCTTTAATTTCATCAATAAACGCCATTGTTTAAAGCCCCTTTCATTTGTTTCACTTGCTTTATTATAACGCAAATAAATTTTGTATACAAGTAGCTCTTATGTGCATTTTTAAGTACAATTTTCTCTATTTCTCTATGCTTTTCAGTAATATCGTCAAACATTTAACGAGTATTTTACTTATTTTTTTCAGGACTTTTCCGTTTTTTCAAGAAAAAACGGAGCTTTTTAGAGTCCACTCCAAAAAGCTCCGTTATACATCGTCTTTTTTCTGTCAATATATCTCAGATATGGAAAAACGCAGTTACGATCCGGAAATATACCAGAATCGTACAGGTATCCAGAATTGTAGTGATCAAAGGTGCCGCCATGATCGCCGGATCCAGACCGATCTTCTTTGCAGCCAGAGGCAAAACGCAACCGATCGTCTTTGCCATAACAACAACAGCAATCATCGTAATTCCGATCGCCACTGCCAGCATCACATCCTGATCGTACATAATATAGATGCGAAGCCCATTGACCATCGCCAGAATCAAACTGACTACAAGTGCAATCCGCACCTCTTTGAAGATCACCCGGAAAATGTCCTTGAACTCAATTTCACCTACTGCAATTCCCCGAATTACCAGTGTAGAACTCTGGGATCCGCAGTTTCCTCCTGTTCCCATCAGCATCGGGATAAATGTGATCAGAACCGGCATTACTGCCATCGCACTCTCATATCGCCCCAATATCTCTCCTGTCACAGTCGCTGATAACATCAGAAGCATTAACCAGAGACTTCTGTTCTTGGCATGTCGAAATACCGAGGTTCCGAAATAAGAGCCTTCACTCGGACTGACACCGGCCATGATACTGATATCTTCTGTCGCCTCATCCTGCAAAACGAACATAGCGTCGTCTACTGTTACAATCCCGACCATACACATCTCATGGTCAATGATCGGAATCGCGATCAGTCCGTACTTCCGGATTGTCTCTGCCACTTCCTCCTGATCATCCAGCGTCTTTGCGTAAATGACATTCTCATCCATGATCTCTTCAATCTTTCTGGATTCACCGGATGTTAAAATGTCCTTCACATCCACAACACCAATCAGCTTTTTCTTTTCTGTCACATAACAGGTATAGATTGTCTCTTTATTAATACCAACCTGACGGATCTTCAAAATGGCATCTGCCACAGTCATCTCTTTGTTCAGACTGATATAATCGATATTCATAATACTTCCGGCACTGTCTTCCGGATAATTCAAAAGCGCATTGATCTTCTGCCGCGTCTCTTCGTCTGTCGCCATCAACAGTCTGTCCACCACATTAGCAGGCATCTCTTCCAGAACATCTACTGTATCATCCACATACATCTCTTCCATGACTTCTTCCAGCTCGGAATCCGTCAGCGCATTGATCAGTACCTCTCGAGTATCACTGGTCATGTCTGTAAACACTTCTGCAGCCTCTTCTTTTGCAAGCAGTCTAAAGAGCAGGATCATCTGGCGTTTATCGATCTTTCCATATTCCAGTCCATCCTCCAGCATTTCCACAATATCTACAGGGTGCATGTTTTCCATTTCATCTTTTAATTCTTTAAACTCCCGCTTTTCCAGCATTGATAACAATACATCGTATTCCATAATCACATCCACCTTTTTTGATTTGTTCTTGCCGTCCTTTTATAGTATAATAGGTAATAAAATGATATACAAGGAGATTTTTATGAAAATTGTCGGTTTAATCACAGAATACAATCCTTTTCACAACGGACACCAGTATCATATCCAAAAATCACTGGAAGTCACAGGCGCCGATGCAGCCATTGTGGTAATGAGCGGAGACTACGTGCAGAGAGGGACTCCCGCCATTATGCCAAAGCATCTTCGTGCGGAAATGGCATTAAAATGCGGTGCCTGTGCAGTCTTTGAGCTGCCTGTCTGCTATGCGACCGCCACTGCAGAATTATTTGCGCTGGGAGCTGTCTCCTTTCTGGATCAGCTCGGCGTTGTAGATTACCTCTGCTTTGGCAGTGAGTGCAATGATCTTGACGGACTGACAAAAATTGCTGATATCCTCTGTGATGAGCCTGACGAATATACGAAGTTTCTCAAAGAAAATTTAAGAGCAGGTATGTCGTTTCCTGCTGCCCGCCAGGATGCGTTGTCTTCCTACATGGGAATTTCAGACTGTTCCTTTTTATTAAGTGATCCGAACAACATTCTGGGGATCGAATATTTAAAAGCATTGCGACGTGTGAAAAGCAGGATACAGCCATTTACGATCAGGCGCATGGAATCCGACTACCACGATCAGACGCTGCGCTCTACTTACAGTTCGGCTTCTGCCATCCGTTCTCTCCTTGCATACTCGAGTTCTGTACTCCAGACACAGCAGGTTACCGGAGAGACTTTCGAAAATACACCATTTTCCAGTATTTTAAATGAACTGGAAGATCAGGTGCCAAAAAGCTGCCTGGCACTTTTAAAAGATTATCACAAAGTGTTATATCCGGTTTATCAGAACGATTTTTCGCTTCTGATGAAATATAAGCTTTTGAACAAAACACCTCAGAGTCTCATTCGCTATATGGATGTTTCCGAAACACTTGCCAACCGAATCCAGAACAATCTGAATGATTTCTTTAACTATAAGCAGTTCTGTGAATTATTAAAGACCAGGGAGCTGACACAGACAAGAATCAATCGCGCACTTCTGCATATTATGCTTGGTCTGAAAAAAAACAACGTGAGAGAATATATGGAAAACGGCGGACATTTCTATGCCAAACTTTTAGGTTTTCGAAAAGACAGACAAGATCTGCTTTCTGTCATTGCCAAAAAAAGTGCTCTGCCGCTGCTCACCCGCCTTTCCGATACTGACAGTATCTCCGAAATCGGTCAGAAAATGCTCCGACATGATATTTTGGCATCCAATCTGTATCAGTCTGTGATCACGGATAAATATAAGACCGCTTTTCGAAATGAATATAAACAGCCAATGCTGAAGATATAGAAAAGGAGATTACATTATGAAACGTCCATTTACCAGACTGGAGAAAAAACAGTTACTAATCTTTGCTTTGATCGCCTTTGGCATTCCTTATCTGATGGGAATCCCGATGGCGTTCGGATATCAACGGGGAACTTCTCTAGATTTTTTTGCAAATGCCCAGATGTATTATCCGGCTGCCGGAGCCATTGTCGTCTTTCTTCTGACAAAAACAGAGTTTCCGATGCCCCGGCGGTTTTTCTATGGGTACCTTGTACTAACTGTACTGTTTGCCATCAGCTCTGTACTCAGTGTACTTATACCGGATGCCAACCTGTGGGTTATGGTCATCAATATGCTCACAATTGCCGGCAATCTGGCTCTCTGGGTTTTGTTTCTTCTTGACAAACGTGAAGTCCGCTTTATCTGGGGACTGACCTGGTCCGGGCCTGACAGCAGAAGACACTTTCTGTATGTAGTTCTGTTTTTCATGCTGTTTACAGGAAATCTTCTGATTTCCAGCTTCACAGACAATACTGCAGATTCATTCCTCGCTCTTTTTGCTTCTCCGATGTTCTGGCTGTCACTGCTTTCTTTGTTTGTCAGCTTTTTCCTCGTCTTTTCCGCCTTTTTCGGAGAAGAATATGGATGGCGTTACTTTTTGCAACCGATCCTGCAGGAGCATTTTGGAATGCGAAAAGGAGTTCTCATCCTTGGTGTATTCTGGGGATTGTGGCATCTCCCGCTGAACCTGTTTTACTATGCACCTGATACAAGGCTTCAGAGTATTGCCGCACAGCTTATCACCTGTATTGCACTGAGCGTATTCTTTGCTTTTGCTTATATGAAAACAGACAACATCTGGATCCCTGTCATCCTGCATTTTATGAACAACAATATTGCAGGACTGATCAGTGGAGGCACTGTTTCCGGAGCTGTCATAGAATGGAAAGCGGTTTTGATACATCTTATTTTCTATAGTATCTTCTTCCTTCCATTTCTGGCATCCAAAGTGTTTCGGGAGTCAGAGACAGAAAAGAAATGATTGCATAAAATGAACATGGGAGATTGCACAAAATAGTTGCGTATCTCCCATGTTTCCATTTATACCTTTTCATTATTTTTTACTATGTGCAGCGTACCCCTTTTTAATTGAAAAACAACATCTGCCTTTTTCGCAATTTCATTTGAATGAGTAACAATGACTGCACATTTGTTCATCTGGTGTACACTGTCTTCCAGTATTTGCATAATGGACATTGCAGTTTCTTCATCGAGGTTTCCTGTCGGTTCATCAGCCAAAATAACGGGTGCTTCTGAAGCCAATGCCCTTGCAATCGCTACACGTTGTTGTTGACCGCCGGAAAGTTGTAACACATTCCGTTTCATTTCCTCTTTCGTCAATCCCATTTTTTCTAAAACCGGTTCCGGTGGTAATTTACTTGTCAATTTTACGTTTTCTAATGGTGTCATATAATCAATGAGATTATATGCTTGAAAAATAAAGGAAACATGGTTCCGGCGATGATTTGCGAATCCTTTTTCAGTAATATCTTCTCCATTAAATAATATCTTTCCTTTGGTAGGACTATCTAATCCACCCAACAAAGAAAGTAATGTTGTTTTGCCACAACCAGACGGTCCTAAAATCGCATATATTTTTCCCAGTTCCATTTCTGCGCTGATATTACTAAATATGTTCTTTTTCTTGTCATAGCTATAACTCAAATTTGAAAACGATAATATACTCATAATCACATTTCTCCTATTCCATTTTTGTTAAAATATCTTTCGGTTGTAAACGGATGACCGTATAGGAAGCAACAATAACCGCAAGACAAATCAGAATAACACCAATGCCAAATACTTTAAGTATATCTGATGTGGCAATCTGAACGGTCAATTTGGATATATTTTCTCCCAATCTGCTGACAATGAATGAACCGATTTGATTGGCAAGTCCAAAAGATAATGCCGTTGACGCAAACATAGATAGTATTGCAATCCATATATTTTCTGTCAGGAACTGTCCGACAATTTCTGCCTTGCTTCGACCAACTGCAAGTAAAACAGCAATTTCTTTCTTACGGCTTCTCGTCCACAAAACAAGGAACAATACAATAACAAACATGCCAATTACAGTAATTGTCAATACGGCTGTATCAACTATACTTCCAAAAGAAGATAATGGAGTAGATACTATGTCAAAATCTTCTGTGTTAATGTTAAAGGTAAAGGTTTTTCCTTTCACGTCTGGAAGATTTTTGATGGTTTCCATAAGCTCTTTGGTTTCCTCTGGAGAGTGCGTATAAATATCAAGATTGTCATATCCCTCCAATTTTTCATTTACTCCGTCATAAAACTTTTTCAGACCATCCATATCAATATAACCTCTGTTTGCAGGAATCCCATCAGGTGTGATCGCTTGTTTTGTCGTACCCTCTGTACCACTATAAATTCCTACAATGGTAAAGGTACTTTCCGTTTTTCCTGTTTCAAACTCTTGAAAAGTAATTTTATCTCCTACAGAAAGATTGTTTTTGTCTGCCAATTCTTTTGAAATCAAAACTGTGCAAGAGTCATCAGGATTAATATGTCGTCCTTCTTCCAGTTTATATGTTCCATTTAAAAATTTTATATCTAAAGAAGAATCCAATACTGCAGTATAAGGGATTGACAAACCTGGTGCATTCACCATGCCCGGAATCGGCTCGAAATTTTCCGGAATCCCCCAATAGCCACCATCCATTTTAGCGTTATAGCTCACAACATTGGGAAGTTTTGAAATTACACTTATTATTTTTTCTGTAATACGGTCGCCATTATAGGTATATCCAGAAGCCCCATTTCCGAAATCCTCAGCCGGGCCAAAATTATTCTGATTGTTCATGTCAATTTCCATACGAAGGGAAGCACCTACAGTTTCCTTTATCTGCTTTGTTCCTTGCAAAACAGCTTTCTCGCTGGAAACTGCAATCAAAACAGTTGCAGACAGCAGAGTAAATGTCAAAAACAGAATCAGCGTACGTAATTTCTGTCTAACACAGTATTTTAAAGCTCGCTTAAAAAAGTTCATATAAATCCTCCTAACTCATTTTGGTTAAAATCTCTTTCGGTTTTAATGACAGGATCACTCCACTGCACACAAGCACTGTCAAAAGAACACCCAGATTTTCTAAAATGAGCAATATGACAAAATGCAGGAAATCTGGCTGCAAGTAGTTCTTATGAATCGTTGATTGTGTTATGAAATCAAACAGCAATGAATTTAATGTATCTGCAAGCGGAAGAAAGATAATGATTGCCACTAGAAAGCCGATCCACAGCAGAATCATTGCCTCTATCAGAAATTGCCCGATAATCTGCTGTTTCGGTTTTCCTACAGCAAGTAAAATGCCGGCTTCCTGCATTCTTCCACGAATCCTGAATGTCAGTATCAGCATAAATACCAGAAATCCCAATACTGCAGCAACCGCAAGCAGTGCGACAACGATTTTTTGCATACTTTGAAGCTGTTCTGCAATCTTAGAATACTTGAAGTCATTCGTATTGATGACATGGTTGTTCCAGGCAATCGAATCAATCCCTTTTATTTCTGATACCATCTTGTCAAGATGCAGTGGGTCGGCAATGAAAAAAGAAATCTCGCCCTCATAAACACCTTGTTCCTGCTCCTGCAAATTGACTAGCAGTTGACTATCTGAAAAAATAAGATTTTCGGCTTTTTTCGCTGTCGGATTTAAAGCATTATCGGAAGCATTTTTTATATCGTAGATTCCTTTGATCTCCACTGTTTCATATGCACTTTTTTCTTTCATCAGGTCTGTATATACACCATTGTCTGAACCCAGTTTTGCATGGGTAAGAGTTATCTTATTTCCAACAGCAAGATTGTTTTGTTCGGCAAGGGCTTTACTGATAAGAATTTTCCCGTTGTCCTCTGATTTGATATGTTTCCCCTCTGCCAGTTCGTATTCCTCATCCAAAAAGGCTTGACACAAGCTGGAATCACGCACCGCTTTTACAGTTCCCATATTGCTTTCTTCACTGTGTCCTGTCCCTGCGAGAAATGACAGGTTTTCTCCCTTTACATAGCCGGAGTGTTCTGTATTGTAGCATTTCAGTTCTTTTCCAACGATAGAAATAACCCGCCGAATGGACTGCTCATCCATAACAGGTGTCCCCTTACTGGAAACCTGTCCGTTATTCACATCGAACTGTTCATAAGGTCTGATATTGAAAGAAGCTCCAATATCGGAACGCAAATCCTCAGAAACCTGCCGGATTCCCAAATAGACCGCACTTCCTGTCAGCAAGGAGAATGAAATCAATAGAAATACTATTCCAAGCAATAAATTTTTTCCTTTTTTGCGGGTCAGATAGAGAAATGCCCGCTTTCCTACATTCATAAAAACACCGTCCTTTCTTTATATCTGCAGTATAAGAAAGGACGGTTTCACTCTGATTTAGATTCCATTTAATTTTAATTTAGATTATGTGAATTTAATGTGATTTTGAAGCAGACACTGTCTTGCCGGTTCTCAATCGTATATGACAGACCATGCTGTTCCAAGATAATTTTTACAAGATATAGTCCCAACCCGCTTCCGCCGGTCAATTTATTATGTGATTTTTCCACACAATAGAATGGAGTAAACAGTTTATCCAAATCTTCATCCGGAATATTTACACCACTGTTTCTGACAAGAAGAGAATCAAAAGACAGTTCTAACCCCAGTTCGGCACCAACAGGGGAGTGCCGTATTGCGTTGCTGATGATATTATGGACTGCTTTTTCCAAAAGCAGCTCATTTCCCATCATCATAACATCTTCTGAAATATTCTTCTGAATACGGATATGTTTTTCATTGGCCAGTGGGATAAGATGTTTATATACACGTTTCAGAATATTGGAAAGAGAAAGAAGCTCCGTATGATTCGTTGTATTCATTTCCAGCTTTGATACCGACAGAATTTCCTTTACAAGCTGTTCCATATTTTCAATTTCTTTTAATGTTTCCGGAAGTATCCTTCTTGTGTCCTTATATCTCCCGATTTCCATAATCATACTTTCCACCTGCCCCTTGATTATGGTAATCGGGGTTTTCAATTCATGGGAAGCTGTCGCAAAAAAATGCTGACGCTGTTTGTTCAGTTCGTCAATATGCCCCATATCCCGTGTCAGTCAACAACTCATATAAAACAGCCTGTATTGCTGTTTCATCTTCCATAATCAATATACGTTCTTTCATGTAAGCACCACCTGAGAATTTATAGATTAAAGCAATTCTAACACAAAATGATTTAGATTTGATTTAAAAAATGTCCGAATAACCTATAAAATGAGGTTATTCGGACATTTTTCATAATACCAGCGGCAATCACCGGACTTTTTTCATACAGGTCACTGCCATAGCCCCTGGTCCGATGTGACAGGCAACGCTCAGAGAAAGCGGACCTTCTACAATTTCGTATTCCGGAAACTTCTCCGCGATCTCCTGTTTCCATTCCTGTGCCTCTTCTTTGCTGCAAGTATACGCCATTCCCAATACCATGTCTTCTCTGACCTCAGAAAAGCGTTCTTCCAGATCCTTTTCAATAGCTTTGAGCATGGTGCGTTTCGCGGCTTTCCATCCTCTTACTTTTGAAAATGCATCCAGTTTTTCTCCCTGAATCTGAAGCACCGGTTTCAGGTTCAATACCGTTCCGAGCGCTGCGGCAGCCGGGGTGATCCGCCCGCCTTTTTTCAAATACTTTAATGTATCCACTGTAATATAAATGCTTGCCTGCAATTTTTCCGCTTCCAGGATTTCTTTGATCTCTGCTGCAGATTTTCCCGCTTCTCTGAGTGTGATCGCATCTTCTACAGACTGCTTCTGTGTCACAGAAATTCTCTGGTTGTCCACTACACAAACCTTTCCCTCGTATTCCTGAGACAGAGACTGTGCCGCATGACAAGTGCTGCTCAGTCCGCTGGACATTGGAATGTGCACGATCTCATCGTACTCTTTCAGCAGCTCGTCCCAGCATTCCATGACTTCACCCGGAGATGGCTGAGACGTGGAAATATCCGAATTGTCTCCCAACCGTTTGTAAAACTCTTCCTGCGTCAGCGTAATATCTTCCAGAAACAGCTCCCCGTCAATAAAAAACGGCATGGGGATCACATAAATTCCCATCGATTTTCCCATTTCCTGCGTAATCCCACTGTTGCTGTCCGTTACGATTGCAATTTTTTTCATCTTTTCTCCCCTGTTTCTAGTTTTTAAAACTATGGATCGGTGCCGGAATTCTTCCTGCCCGATTTACAAATGCCTCACAGCCAAACTCATTCACCGGCATGATCGGCGCATAACCCAGAAGTCCGCCGAATTCGACAGTTTCTCCCACATCTTTTCCGATCACCGGAATGAGACGGACTGCAGTCGTCTTCTGGTTGACCATACCGATCGCCATCTCATCTGCAATGATTCCGGAAATTGTCGCTGCAGATGTCTTTCCCGGAACCGCGATCATATCAAGACCAACTGAGCAGACACAAGTCATGGCTTCTAATTTTTCCAGTGTCAGTGAACCTGCATTCACTGCATCGATCATTCCCTGATCTTCACTGACCGGAATAAACGCACCACTGAGTCCTCCTACATAAGAGGATGCCATCACACCGCCTTTTTTCACCTGATCGTTGAGAAGTGCCAGTGCCGCCGTTGTTCCCGGAGCTCCGACTCTCTCCAGACCAATCTCTTCCAGGATCTCTGCCACACTGTCTCCGATTGCCGGAGTCGGCGCCAGTGACAGATCGATGATCCCAAACGGGATTCCCAGACGTCTGGACGCCTCTCCGGCTACCAGCTGTCCTACTCGTGTCACCTTAAATGCAGTCTTTTTGATTGTCTCGCAAAGCTCCTCAAATCCTTTGCCGCGCACCTTTTCCAACGCTTTCTTTACAACTCCCGGACCGCTGACACCTACATTGATCACTGCATCAGCCTCTGTCACTCCGAGGAATGCGCCTGCCATAAACGGATTGTCATCCGGTGCATTGCAGAAGATCACCAGTTTCGCGCAGCCAAAGGAATCATGCTCTTTTGTCGCTTCTGCCGTTGCTTTTACCATCTCTCCGCAAAGCCGCACTGCATCCATATTGATTCCGGTTCTGGTGGAACCTACATTGACCGAACTGCACACTCTTTCCGTTCTCGCCAAAGCCTGAGGGATGGAACGGATCAGATTCTCATCACTTTTGGTCATTCCCTTGGAAACCAACGCAGAGTATCCTCCGATAAAATTAACTCCAACCTCTTTTGCCGCACGATCCAGTGTCTCTGCTATGGTCACAAAATCTTCCGGACACTTGCATGCAGCACCGCCGATCAGAGCAATCGGTGTAATAGAAATTCGTTTGTTTACGATCGGAATTCCAAATTCTCTTTCAATATCTTTTCCTGTTGACACAAGGTCTTTTGCAGTTACTGTGATTTTTTCATAAATCTTTCGGTTCAATTCATTCAAATCCGAATCAATACAGTCCATCAGGCTGATTCCCAGTGTGATGGTACGAACATCCAGATTTTCCTGCTCGATCATCTTATTAGTTTCGGAAACTTCATACATATTAATCATGGTCTTTATCCTCGTCTCTGCTTATTCTTATAATCTGTGCATCTTTTCAAAAATTTCTTCTTTCTGGCACTGGATCTTTACCCCGATCTCTTCGCCCACCTGCTCCATCTCATCACAGATTACTTTAAAATCTTTTTCGATTTCTGAAATATCTACAACCATCATCATATTGAAATATCCCTGTACGATCGTCTGGGAAATATCTAAAATATTGATCTTACTTTCTGCAAGGTATGTACACACTTTCGCGATAATTCCCACAGTGTCTTTTCCTACTACGGTTACGATACATTTTTTCATGGTTTTTCCTCCTCATGTTAAACGGTGATAATCTCTGAAATACTGTCCCTTTTTGCCACTGCCATATTCAAGTCTTCCCCTTTATATGCATTATCCCCTAATGTCACTTCCAGTTTGACAGTCTCATATGCCAGACTTTCATAATTATTTTCTTTGCTCAAATGCCCCAGAACAATATGTTTCAAATTATCATGTAGTATATCACAAAGGAGACGTCCTGACAATTCATTCGACAAATGTCCTTTATCTCCCATTACTCTTCGCTTCAGCGGATATGGATATGGTCCCACTTCCAACATATGCAGATCATGATTTGCCTCCAGAAGAACTGCATCCAGATTCTGGAGATGGGACACCGTGTATGCATCATAGATTCCCAGATCTGTCGCTACTGCCACAGATTTGTCTCTGCACTCCAGACGGTATCCGGTCGGTTCGTTGGCATCATGGGAAATTGCAAACGGATTTACCCGGATATCCCCCAGCATAAAGGATTCATCACTGTGTATCACATGATACAATCCTTCCGGCATGGCTCCCAGTCTGGAATACGCCTGAATCCCCGCAATCGTTCCCGGAGTTGCATAGATCGGGATCTCATATTTTCTGCTGAACACTCCAAGTCCCTGAATGTGATCTGAGTGCTCATGAGTGATCAGAATCCCGTCTAACTCCTCCCCTTTGATCTCCAGCTCCTTTAAACCGGCATCAATTCTTTTTTTACTGATTCCGGTATCGATTAGTAAATGTGTATTGTCACTGCCTACATAGATGCAGTTTCCACTGCTGCCACTGGCAATGCTGCATAATCTCATAGTATCTCTCCTATTTGTCGTCTTGTTTCTTCGATCTCTTTGCTGTTGTCGATCACCCGGGTACAGTTTTTCCGAAAATACGCTTCCGGACTCTGGCTGCGTATCATATCTGTAATTCTTTCATCACTATATCCCCGGGATGCTTTCAGCCGCTCTCTTCTTACCGATTCCTCTGTATAGATAAACCATGTTTCTTCACAGATTTTGGCATATCCTGCTTCCAGAAGAAGAGCAGCCTCCAGTACGTACAGCTCTGTCTTCTCTTTTCTTTTTTCTTCGATATCCAGAAGCACCTGCTGTTTTACCGCAGGATGGACGATCCCATTGAGCTGTTCCAGCTTTTCACTGCTCTGAAACACAATTTGGGCCAGTTTTTTGCGGTCCAGCTCTTCGTTTTCATCTAAAATCTCTCTTCCAAATGCTTCTACGATCGCTTTCCAGCAGGGAGTGCCCTTTCTCTGCAGCGCTTTTGCAACTTCATCAAGCTGTACTACAACTGCATGATATTCTTCCTCCAGCAGCTTTAAAACTGCACTTTTCCCGGAACCCACTCCACCTGTAATTCCAATTACCTTCATCACTATTTTGCCTCGTACCAGTTTTTTCCGACCTGCATATCCGCGATCAACGGCACATCTAAGGAAGCCGCTGTTTCCATCTGCCGTTTGAGGATCTCTTTCACTGTCTCGATCTCATCCGGATGTGTCTCGATCAGAAGTTCATCATGAACCTGCAGGATCATACGGGATTTCATCTGTTTTTCTTTCAGTTCCCGGTTGACTCCGATCATGGCAATCTTCATAATATCTGCCGCAGTTCCCTGGATCGGCGCATTCATTGCCACACGTTCTCCGAAATTCCTCTGCATAAAATTGCTGGATTTTAACTCCGGTATCGGACGTCTTCTTCCAAACAATGTAACGGCATATCCTTCTTCTTTTGCATGCGTCACGGAATCGTCAAGAAACTTTTTGATTCCCGGATACGTCTCAAAATAACTTTCAATATACTGAGACGCTTCTTTTCTCGTGATACTCAAGTCCTGACTCAATCCAAACGAACTGATCCCGTAAACAATTCCAAAGTTGACTGCCTTGGCATTTCGTCTCTGCAGATCTGTCACCTCGTCAAACGGAGTCTTAAACACCTGGGACGCTGTCATTCGGTGAATATCCTGTGCCTCCCGGTATGCCTGGATCAGATGTGCATCTCCGGAACAATGCGCCAGTATACGCAGCTCAATCTGCGAATAATCCGCATCAATAAATACATAGCCTTCCTGAGGCACAAATACTTTCCGGATCAGCCTTCCCAGTTCCATTCTTACCGGAATATTCTGCAGATTCGGTTCTGTACTGCTGATCCGCCCGGTCGCGGTAATCGTCTGGTTAAACGTTCCGTGAATCCGTCCATCCGGTCCGATATAATTTGCCAGTCCGTCTGCATACGTAGATTTTAACTTTGTAAGCTGACGGTATTCCAGAATCTTATCCACGATTGGAAATTCCGGAGCCAGCTTTTCCAGTACATCCGCCGCAGTCGAATATCCTGTTTTTGTTTTCTTGGCATGAGGCATCTGCAGCTTTTCAAACAAGATCACACCCAGCTGTTTCGGAGAATTGATGTTAAAATTCTCCCCTGCCATCTCGTAAATCTCGGATTCCAGCTGTACGATCTGTTCGCCCAATTGTTCTCCATATTTTTTCAGCTCCTCAGCCTCAATGCGCACCCCGGCCTGTTCCATATCAAATAAGGTAAATACAAGCGGCATCTCAATTTCCAGAAACAGCCTGTCCATCTGCTCCTCTTTGAGTTTTTCCATCAAATTTTCAGATGCCGCATAAGCAGTATATGCTTCATAACAGCTCTTTGTCCACTCATCTGCCTTGTCATCGATCATCAGCCCCAGCTGTTCTCTTGCCACATCTTCATAGGTATAATCATTTTTCAGCGGATTCAGAAGATAGGCTGCCACTGTTGCGTCAAAGCAGTTTTTCTGACAAACCGCGCCCAATACCGGGAGATATTTTTTCAGATCAAACATGACAAAACGCCCGGCAGAACGTGCCACATCCGAAAGCTGTGCAAACAATGCATCCATATCTGTATCCATACTGCATGCAATGGAATACACCTGATCTTTCCCGTATGCCAGAGCAATCCTGCCGTATCCTGACGGATGTGCGAATAACGGCAGCACATTCCCGTCACATTTGATCAGTGCAGCTCCCACACACTCTGCCTTTTTTGCCTCTGAGAAAATTCGCTCGATTTCTTCCTGCTCTGTTACTTCCCGGAATGCTTTTTCAACTTCATTTTCAGCTGCTTCCACATCAAACTTTCCGAGCAGATTTTTAAACTGCAGTTTCTGGAACCACGTATATGCCTCTTTGGTGAACATATTTCCATGCTTTGCATCTTCCAGAGAGAACTCCAGTTCTGCATGCGTATTAATGGTCGCCAGAACTTTACTCAGTTTTGCCTGTTCCCAGAATTCTTTTAAATTCTTACTTGCTCTCGGCGGCTTTAACTCCTCCACATGTGCATAGGCATTCTCCAGTGATCCGTATTCCACAATAATCTTGGTGGCAGTTTTCTCACCAACTCCCGGCACTCCCGGAATGTTATCCGCTGTATCCCCCATCAGCGCTTTTACGTCGATAAATTCTGTCGGTGTCACTTCATAACGCTCTTTGACATCTGCTGCATAGTAATCTTCGATTTCCGTGCGTCCGCCCTTTGTCTTCGGAATCCGGATCTTTACATGCTCCGTAGCAAGCTGCAGAGTATCTCTGTCTCCTGAAATAACAGCAACCTCCATCCCCTTTTCCTCACAGGTTCTGGAAATCGTACCGAGCAGATCGTCTGCCTCCAGTCCGGCTTTCTCGATGATCGCAATGTCCATCGCCTTCAGCACCTCTTTGATGACCGGAACCTGCTGACGGAGTTCTTCTGCCATCGGCTTTCTTGTTCCTTTATAATCAGCAAACATCTCATGACGAAATGTCGGTGCATGAACATCAAATGTGACTATCAGATACTCCGGTTTTTCTTCTTCCAGAATTTTAAACAGGATATTCAAAAATCCATACACCGCATTCGTATGAAGACCCTCCGCATTGGTCAGATCCGGCACTCCATAGAAGGCCCGGTTTAAAATGCTGTGTCCATCTATCAAAACAATTTTTTCACTCATGTCGATTCTCCTAATTTTACTTACAGAGATTACTATACACCAAATATCCTGTTTTTTAAAGGCTGTTTTTCTCTTCTTCTCTTGTCCAGCGCATCAAAACACCCTCGCATCCCGTCATTTCTTCTTTTTCAAATGCTGCCGTTTGAAACCCCTCCCTTTCATAAAACCGGACTGCTCCTGTGTTCTCTGCATAAGCGTGAAGTGTCAGCTCCTGCCGTCCCGATTTAGCAGCTTCCAGAAGCAAGCGGCCAATCCCTCTGGACTGAGATGCTTTTTCCACAAAAAGTCCCGCGATATAACTGTCCTGTAATCCCAGAAATCCAAGAACTGTCCCCTCTTCTTCATAAATCAGAATGTCGGCCTGCGGCAGAGCCTCTTTTACAGCTTCATACTGCCCGTTCCAATACTCTGCCGGGATAAAGCCATGAGCAGCAAGATTTGTCTCCAGCCAGATTTTCATTATGTGCTCTAAATCCTGTGGTTGATATTTACGTATCACGTGTTTCTCCCTTCATTACTAATTATAAAGAAGGCTGCAACCGTTTTAAGTCACAACCTTCCTTATTTCAGGACTGCTCATTTCCTGATCGTCCTGTTTTCTTTTTATTCCTGCACGTATTTCTCACGCAGTTCTTTTACTTTATCACTGTAGACTTTATTCTGTCTCTGCTGTAAGAGCTGGTTCCTGATCGAATTCTTCACTTCCTCGAAATCTGCAACTGCCGCATCCTTTTTCTCTTCCACTTTGATCAGATGATATCCGAACTGTGTCTGAACCGGTCCCACAATCGCACCGATCTCTGCTGTAAACGCAGCATCTTCAAACTCTTTTACCATCTGTCCTTTCCCAAACTCTCCAAGATCTCCGCCTTTTGTTCCGGACGGACATGTAGATTTTTCTTTTGCAGCATCTTCAAAGGATGTCTCTCCGCTCTGGATCGCTGCTAAAATCGCATCACATTTTTCTTTGGAATCTGTCAGAATATGTTTTGCGCGAACAGTCTCCCCTTTTGTAAACTGCTGCTTGTGCTCCTCATAATAATTTTTGACATCCTCTTCTGTCACAACTGCATCTTTCATCACTTCCCGCATTGTCATCTGTGCAAGGATATCTCTTTTGGCATTTTCTACCATCTCCTGATATTCTTCTGTCTCTTCCAGCTTCATCTCCCCGCCGAGCTCTGCAAACATATGAAGTGCTACAAACTGATCCAGACACTGCTGTCTGAACTGTGGATTGGAAAGATACGCCTGCTGCTCTCTCGGTACATTCTGCAGGAATTTTTCAAAATCAGATTCTTTGATTTCTCTTCCTGCCACAACTGCTACTATTTTCTGTTCCATAATTCTCTTTCTCCTTTATCTCGTATCGTTTTATTATAAACGGTATCGTGATAAATAGCAAAGCAAAATTTCTGTCTGATTCTTTTTCAGATTCCCTTTTTATAAAGTACAAACGAATAGATCATCGGGATCGTCACAACAACGACTATGATCACAATTGGTACCGTGTTGTTTTCAAAAAATACACTTCCCCAAAATACCAGTCCTGCCAGAATCCATAATTTTCCTGCCATTCTATGCGTACGATTCCAATTCTCCTCACTGTTCAAGGTCCATGGAAGTTTGATCCCCACCGTATAATTCTGATGATTCTTCGACATATAATTTCCCAACAGGATAAATATGCCACCCATCAAAATACTGACGATCACCTCCATATTCACATCCATGCCAAGTGCATATCCATAAATAGACAGATTAGACACGACAGACAGAACCGGAACGATCCAGAAGATCAGCGTCATCATCGCTCTTCCGATATTTTTCTTCTTGGGATCATTTAAGGTCACACCCAGGCAGAACAAATGGATGACTAATAATATGAGCGGGAAAATCACCACTGCAAACAGCTTTGTACTCCATCCATCTGCCCCTTCACTCCCGAAATGTGTTGCAATCTTTTCCGGCAGTCGATTCCAGAGCAGAAAACCGATCACCATTGGAAAAACAGTAACAATGCTGGTAATGATAACTTTTGATTTATTTTCTTTCATAATGTTGAATCCCCTTTCAAGTCTGACAGCCAGAGCATCAGCTCTTCCACCACAGAAATATTCAGCTCGTAATAAATGAAATTCTTGTATTTCGTTTCCCGTATCAGATCTGCCTTCTTCAGGATTTTCAAATGATAAGAGATCGTTGCTCCTGTCATTTCAAAATGTTTCCCGATTTCTCCTGCTGAAAGTTTTTCTTTCTTCAGAAGAACAAGAATCTCCCTGCGTACCGGATCCGAAAGAGCTTTGAAAGTCTCCGCAAATGCCATCGGCACCATCCTTTCCCGGAATCTATTTAGAATATTTTCTAAATTCCTTATAAATACTATAGTCCTTTTTTCCGCCTTTTGCAATATCTATTTCGATTTTTTTCTAAATAGACACTTTCTTTCTCCAATAAAAAACGCGCAGGATCACTGCCCGTTTCGACAATGATCCTGCACATCCTATTTTTCCATAAAATACTACAATTGATATCCCAGTTCGTACGCTGCCCGCACAGCTTCCAACGCCTGCGCGACTTCTCTGGCATCCCCGATTACATAGGTCTCATAGGTATCTTTGATTTCTTCATACAACGGATTCCATGCTTTGGAACCAACGGCACAGACTACATGGGTAAATCCCGGATGCTGCACCTCTCCTGCCGCTGTCTCCACAGTGACCGTACCCTGTTCTAAGGATTTCACTTTCGCTCCTGTTACAACCTGAACACGCTCCTGCTGCAACCGTTTCAAAGTCGGCACCAGATTGTTCGGCACCATACCCTGACCAATGCTCTCTGCCATCTCGATCAGTGTCACTTTTGCCGCGCCTCTGGAGTGATGGAGCAGATATTCTGCCGTCTCGATTCCAACCATTCCGCCGCCGATCACGGCAACATTTCCGCCCGGAATAGAAATCTTTCCACTCAAAATGTCGTTGGCCGCGATCATCTCTTCTTTGCCGTCTACCGGAAGAAGCACCGGTTTGGCGCCTGTTGCAAGGATCACAACGTCCGGATTTATCTCCTTGATCATCGCCTGGTCTGCGAGGGTTTCATAGCGGATCTCCACTCCATATCTGTCACATTCCGCCTTCAGATACACGATCCATTTTGAAATTTCCTGCTTAAACGGCGCGCGGCATGCCAGATTTAACTGCCCTCCGGCTTTTTGTTCTTTTTCTGCCACAAGAACGTGATGTCCCCGTTTTGCAAGGATCCTTGCCGCCGCAAGTCCGGCGATCCCGGCTCCTACGACCAGAATCTTCTTTGCCTCTTTTGCCGGCTGCTCTTCAAATTCCAGTTCTCTTCCTGCCAGAGGATTGATCACACAGGAAGCCGGACGTCTCTTGGTCTGCTCTCCGACGCATCCGACACCACATGCCGCGCATGGGGCGATTTCTTCGTAACGTCCTTCTTTTGCCTTTTCTACAAAGTCAGGATCTGCCAGCAGCGCTCGTCCGATCACAACGCCATCTACTTCTTCTGCCTCCAGCACATCCTCTGCAAGTTTCGCATCCAGAATCTTTCCGACTGTGATCACAGGTTTGGTTGCCACTGCTTTAATCTCTCTTGCTTCTTTCAGGTTGGTAAATTCTTCTTCTCCGTGACATGGAATGATCTTATTGCAGCGTTCGTACTGCGTTCCGCCGCTGATTTCAAAACAATCCACTCCATGCTGTTCCAGATACGGAATCAGACGCTTCATATCTTCCACGGTATTTCCCTGCGGATCCCGCTCACTTCCTGACATTCTCAAGATGATCGGAAACTCCCTTCCACAGGTCTCTTTGATGGCATCCAGCACTTCAAACAACAGACGGGCACGGTTCAACAGACTTCCGCCGTATTCATCCATCCGTTTGTTGCGCAGCGGAGACAAAAACGATCCCAGCAGCATATATGCATGTGCGCAATGCAGTTCGATCCCGTCAAATCCGGCATCTTTTGCTGCTTTACCGGCTTTGGCATAAAGCGCTACGATTCCCGGCAGTTCCTCTTTTGCCAGCTCTCTTGTCATCTGCGCCATTGCGTTTGGATATACACTGCTGGCCACTGGCGGGATTCCATAAAAGGCGCTGACACTCTCCGGACCCGGATGTGTGATCTGCGGAATGATCTTACACCCATACGCATGGATCTGATCTGTAAAACTTTTATACTTTTTGATGCTCTCTTCATCCCGGAAACAAAGTGTATTTCCAAGATACGGCACATTGGGATCCACACTGGTGGCATCCACAATGATACAGCCCACGCCGCCTTTGGCTCTTCTCAGCCAGTAGCCTGCCATCTTTTCATTCACCGTTCCGTCCTGGCTTTCATACCCCAGTGACATCGGAGCCATAAATGTTCTGTTTTTGATTTCCATCCCCGCAATCTGAAGCGGTGTATACATTTTCTTCATACTCTGATCCTCCTACAGTGTTCTGGCAACTTCAAATCCTTCGGCAATGGCATCCAGCGCTCTTCTTGCTGATCTGGCATCTCCGATCACATGATATGGGATGTCTCTCTTCTCACATACTTCTGCAAGCGCATGGGAATCATTGGCAGCAAATCCAACTGCAAACACGGCACAGTCGCACGGGATCAATGTATTGTCTTCCAGAACAATCCCTTCTTCTGTAAATCTGCATACTTTACTGTTTGGAAGCAGTTTGACCTGTAACTGCTGCATCTTCATCATCACCGCGATCTTACGCAGACTTCCCAGATCGCTTCCAATGCTGTCTTTCATCTCCAGAACGGTCACTTCACATCCAGCGCAGGCCAGCGCATCTGCTGTCTCCAGACCGACCAGACCACCGCCGATGACTGCAACTTTTCCTTTTGGATTCACTTCATGACGAAGCACTTCTGGTGCGGATACATGCGAAAGTTTGTCCATGCCCTCCAGCCGGATCTCAATCGGGGAGGAACCAATTGCCAGAATAACTGCATCCACATCCGCATTTTCCAGCATCTGTGCATCCACTTTTGTGTTCTTATGAACGCTCACCAGTTTTTCTATCTGATTTCCCATCTCCATGGCTGCTGCTTTCATCTCTGCTTTTCCGGGAGCTTCTCCTGCCAGCAGAAATTCTCCGCCCAGCGCATCGGACGCCTCAAACAAGGTCACTTCATGCCCTCTTTCCTGAAGCACCTTTGCTGCTTCCATTCCGGCCACTCCGCCGCCGATCACCCAGACTTTCTTTGGATCTTCTGCTTTTTTCAGTTCATATTCTGCTTCATGACCGATCATCGGGTTTCTCATACAGGTGATATGCGGACGGTTGGCCACATCGCAGAATCCATCGTAGCATCCCTGATTGCAGCCCACGCAGTGTACGATCTCGTCCACTCTTCCCTGCTGCACCTTATTTACAAACTCCGGATCTGCCAGCTGTGCTCTTCCCATAACAACCAGATCCACTTTCTCCTCTGCCAGGATTTCTTCTGCCAGTGCTGCAGTGTTGATCCTTCCCACACCAACCGTCAGCATGCCTGTTGCTCTGCGGATTCTGGCCGCATTTTCGATATTAAATCCGTTTGGCACATCGATCGGAGGCACTTCGTACATGGAAGCCGCCGTAATGATATTTCCTCTGGATACGTCCAGCACGTCTACGCCATGTTCTTTTGCAATCTTGCAGAATCGGATCACCTCCTCAATGGTCAGTCCATCTTTCAACATATCATCCTGTGCGTCGATCCGGATAAACAACGGCATTCCTTCCGGCATATTTCTTCTCAGCTCATCAATGACCTCCAACGGGAATCTGCAGCGATTCTCAAAACTTCCGCCGTATTCATCTTCTCTGTGGTTAAATCCTGCGCTCAAGAACGAATGCGGCAGATAATTGTGTGCCAGATGGAATTCCAGACAGTCATATCCTGCTTCTACCGCCCTGGCCGCTGCCTTTCCATAACATGCGATCACTTCCCGAATCTGCTCCTTTGTAATAGCCGGCAGTGTATACGGACCAAAACTCATATCCGAAACTACCAGCATCTGTGCCTTTGGATCCATGGAAGCCGCGATCGATCCCTGCCAGAGCTGGATTCCCGCTTTTCCCCCGTTCTCATGGATCGCATCTGTCAGTCTCCTGTGGCCTTCGATCAGATGATCTTCACTGATCGATACAAAATGCGCCGGAGCGCTTGGCGTATGTACTGCTGCAACCTCTACAATATTCAGTGCACATCCACCTTTTGCACGCGCCGCGTGATACGCGATCAGCTTGTCTGTCACCGCTCCGTTCTCATCTGCCATTCTTGTCCCCATTGCCGGCAGGATAATTCTGTTTTTCAGCTCCATATCACGGATCCGGATAGGAGCAAATACATGTTCAAACATCTTATGATACCTCCTCGTTTTTGCTTTTATTATAGGGCAGCACAAAGAAAATAGATATGCATATTTCCCAATATGATTATCAATTATTTACATCGATGAAATCTGCGATATTCACTGGGTGTCTGATTCATGTATTTTGCAAAACTTCTCTGAAAAGAGGAAATACTGCCAAATCCAACGTCACTGCTGATCTGGGTCACCGTCCGGTCTGTAGCGCTTAAATAACTGCAGGCAATCTGGATACGGACTTCTTCCAATAATTCCTGTACACTTTTTCCAAACTGCTCTTTCGCTCTTTTTTCCAGCAGATAAGCATTCTTTTTTAACTCCTGTTCCATCTCCCGGATCTGAAATGGCTTCTGAAAATGCAGCAAAAGGTACTCCAGAATCTGCAGTCCCTCTTCCTCTGACTGCATCTGCACGCCATTTCCGATATGTCGGGTCTGATATTCTCTTACGCTCACTTTCTGATAGCGTTTAAATACTCTGTAAAAATCCTCGATGTTCGTAAAACCAAGATAATCGCTGATATACTGAAGATTCAGATCCGGAAAATGCAAAAGTGCGCAGGCATTATAGATCTTTCCCATCTTCTGGAGCTGAAAAAATGTATATCCGCACTGTTTTTCTATGTTTCGGTTCAGCGTCACAGGTGACATTTCAGCTTCTCGTGCGTATTCTTCCAAAGAAACCGTCTTGCTCGTATCCAAAAGAACTCTCTGAATCACATTCCAGACCGGCTGCTTCTTTTCCGGATCCTTTGGCCGCTTTTCCATGGCATATCGGCAATACAGCGCGTGCAGCTGCATCGCCAGATAAATGCTGATGTTTTGCGCTGAAAACCGCTGTTCCCGTTCTTCCTCCAAAAGCTCTTCCAGAATCCGTTCCACCCGCTTTTGTTCCCGGCCTTCCAATAAAAGAATAGGCTGGACTCCATACATCAAAATTTCATTTTCCCGTGTCTGACGCTTCTCAAAACACAAAAACATAAACAATCCAATATGGAAGGAAACCTTGACACAGTGCAGCGGTTTCCGAATGGTCTCTATGTGATAAAACAAATGCATGTACAGACAGAAAAAACTCCCCGCCTGTACATGAAATTCTTCGCCGTTGATCCAGATATCTGCATCCCCGCTTTTTACATAATAGATTTCCGTCTGTTCGTGAAACTGCTGCTCCACAGGTTTCGTGATCCTCTGCTCTGCAACATGGATCTGTTTTTCTTTCAAATTATAATAATCAATCCCGGTAAACCAGTCCTTCTGATACCACATCATTTTTTCCTTTCTTCTGCCTGATATATCGTATGGCGAGAATCCCGTACTGTAAAAATATTCCCAGATAAATCCCCGGCAGTCCCATACTCATCCCTGCCCAGAGCACTCCCACACCTGCAAGTATAGAAGCAGCCACAGTATTCCAGAATACAAAACGTTCTTTTCCGATTCCCTGCAGATACAGCATTTCAAATCGATAGAAAACTTTGATCATCAGAATTACTGCAGGCATCCAGAAAATCCCTGCCGCTCCATCGATGATCTTTTGATCTGCTATGATCCAGCCAAATATACTGTCTGAAAAAATCTTGCACACCCCGGACGCTGCCAGGACAACCATAGCTGCTGTCCGTATTCCTGCCTTCTGATATTGTCTCGCCTTCTTATCGTCTCCTGCCCCATTGCTCTGTAATACATAAGTCTGCGCAGCCGCAGCATATGCATAAATCGGAAGTTCCAAGATTCCACCAATCAAATCCAACAATTTATAAATCGCCATCTCCTCAGAGCCCAATCGTGCTGCTGCCACAGACACGACAAATACAAATATCGTATTTTCAAACAAATCCTGTCCTAACAGCGGAAAATAAAGTTTCCCGATCTTTTGTAATACTTTCCTTCTCACAACACCTCGAACTCTACATGGTCTGAAATTTTTTCTGATTTCTTTCCAATATGCCACCTGATAGATGAACACGCCGCAGCCCAAACCGATGACACTTCCCCAAGCTGCTCCTGCTGTCCCCATATGCGGAAATCCTGCCGCTCCATAAACAAGTGCAAAATCAAACCATAAATTTACTACTGTGGAGATTCCTGTCACTACCAGTGCAATCCTGGTATTTTTCTGATTTCTGAAATACACACTGTACTGAAAAATAAGAAGATTTTCCAATACCGTAATGGATGCCGGATAAAAATAGCTCAATAATTCCCGAAGTTCATTTCCCCGGATTTTATATATACTCTGAAAAAGCCCCCTGCCAAACATCAAACTGAGAATGAAAAATCCACAGCCGATCCAAATGACCAGTTCTCTGCTTACAAGAAAGACTGTCCAAAATCCAGATTCATCCTGTTTTCCCTTCTTTTCTGCAGCCAGAATATGAAACGCAGAAGACAGCATTCCCAATGCTCCTGTAACCCCATATAACACAACAGATGCAATTCCAACCAGGGCGAAGCCACGGGTGGAATTCTGTCCTATGATTGCCTGATCAAACATTTCAAACAGACTGGTCAGTACATAATGACATATAATCGGACAAGCCATCCGATGCAATTCTCGAATTTCTTTTCTAGTTTCCATTTTGTTCTCCTTCTGTCCATAAAATATGTTTATTTTCAAAGGAGAATATGTTCGTATCGCCTATTCTCCCAATAGGCCGATTACATGCGCATATATCATAAATATCCCTCTTTTCATACCTTAAATACTAAAAGTAATTCTTCTGTCACACACAAAGCTATTGCTGCACTTATTATAACATGTCAATGTGCATATGAAAATCTAAAAAGGGCAGCTGCCTATATTGACAACTGCCCTCACCGTTTCCTAATGGTTTGTTTTTATTTTCTTTTTCTGTAAAGACAACACGAAGTATATAACCATCTTCATAAACTTCTTCCGGCGTAAATGATGTGCCTGTTAATGCAACTTCTTTCATACTGTTTTCCATAAAACTTGTGCTCAACCGCTTCATTTTAGGCATAGAAAAAGCAGCCAATCTTAAAGACTAACTGCTTAATTCCTACACCATATTTCATTTTCATGATTATTCAATTTTCTTTAACTGCTCACTTATATCACGTCCGCCATACATGACAGTAACAATACGCACAACTTTTTCTTCCAAGTAAGGAATATATAAAATCACGAAGTTATCTATCGGAAGAACGCGCATACCTCGGCTGTACCACGGTTCATCTTCATAACGGCGGTATCGTTCCGGCAGTTCATCAAGAGATAGAATAGCGTCCCATAAACGATTGATTTGTCTTTCTGCGTTTTCAGGTGCACTTAAATCAACCGCGATATAAAAAAAGATATTCCTTAAATCCCTGTCGGCTTTTTCTGCTAATTCTACTTCAAATTTCATAAATTAAAATCTTTGCGCATTTCGGCAAACGCCTGTTTTGCGGGCTTTGTTCTTCCTGCCAAAATATCCGCATATCCTTTCTCAAGTTCTGCGTTCAATTCTTCTTCACTAAGCGCTCCCATGCAGACAGGTTTTTCATACGGTAACCGTACTTCAAAAGGAAGTCCTTTTTTTAAGACAATCTGTTTGAAAAACATATCAATCGCATTAGAAGTAGGAATACCAAGTGCAGATAATATCGTTTCTGCCTGTTCCTTTAATTCAGGGTCAATTCTTGCATATACGCTCGCTGATTTTGCCATAATAACAGCTCCTTTCATAGAAATAGTGTTCCTCTTTCTATGCTCATTATACTACATTGTATTGATGTGAGCAATACAATTATGCACCGACAATCTTATTGAACAGTTCCAAAAGCACATCTTTCACACCGGCCGCATTGAATACCAACCCCACCACAATTAAGGCAACGAGCAAGAAACCGATCAGTTTGGAAAATTCTCGCTTAAATCCCAATAAATGAATGCTTTCCTATCTCCTTATTACCTGATTTGTACTTTTCTACTAAAATAATGTCTCCTATTTTACACATATTTCTTTTGAATCTCCATTTTACTGTTTCTTCTTAACAGTAACTTTTCTCTTCCCATTTAATATATCTTCTGACCATTCTACTGGTGTTACATCTTTTAATGCCTCTTCTGAAGAAACAACCTTGGTATTTCTGCTACTGATTTTACTAAAATCTAACCTTCGATATAGATGGATTCATTTGAATTGGATGTCCGATATATACGAAAAAACCTCTATCCTACTGTATCTCAGTAAGACAGAGGTCTGCAACTGCGGATGATGGGACTTGAACCCATACGTAGTCACCTACGCAAGATTTTGAGTCTTGTGCGTCTGCCATTCCGCCACATCCGCTTATGTCTGGGAGCATCTTTCGCTCCCGAACAAAAAATATATTACCACAGATTATTTTGCTTTGCAAGTCTTTTTTAATTTTTTATCAATTTTTTTCCAATTTCAAAGCAGTCAAAGGTTGCGAAGTAATCGGACGGACGTTCTGCACGGCGGATCATCTGGACGCTTCCATCTTCTTTTAATAAAAGTTCTGCGTGTTTTAACTTTCCATTATAGCTGTATCCCATAGCAAACCCATGTGCACCGGTATCATGGATGACAAGGTAATCTCCTTTTTCAATTTTCGGAAGCATTCTGTCGATTGCAAATTTATCATTGTTTTCACAAAGAGATCCTGTAACATCATATTTATGGTCATGTGGTGCATCTTCTTTTCCCATCACTGTGATGTGGTGGTATGCCCCGTACATTGCCGGGCGCATCAGATCAACCGCACAGGCATCTACGCCAATATATTCTTTGTGAGTATGCTTTTCATGGATTGCTGTTGTGACCAGACATCCGTATGGCCCCATCATAAAACGTCCAAGCTCGGTATAGATTGCCACATCTCCCATTCCTGCCGGAACAAGAACCTCTTCATAGACACGGCGAACCCCTTCTCCGATGACACGGATATCGTTCGGCTCCTGATCCGGTGTATACGGAATTCCGATTCCTCCCGAGAGATTGATAAATTTAATGTGAACTCCTGTCTCCTTCTGAAGCTTTACAGCCTGCTCAAACAATACTTTTGCCAGCATTGGGTAATAGTCATTTGTCACTGTGTTACTTGCCAGAAATGCATGGATTCCAAATTCTTTTGCTCCTTTGCTTTTGAGGACTTTAAACGCCTCAAACAACTGCTCTGTTGTCATTCCGTACTTGGCATCTCCCGGATTGTCCATAATATCATTGCTGATCTTAAATAATCCGCCCGGATTGTAGCGGCAACTGATCGTCTCCGGAATATATCCGATCGTTTTCTCCAGAAAATCAATGTGTGTGAAATCATCCAGATTGATGATCGCCCCTAATTTTTCTGCCAGAACATAATCCTCGGCAGGGGTATCATTCGAAGAAAACATAATATCCTGTCCCTTTACTCCGATGGCATCTGACAACATCAGCTCCGTGTAGGAAGAACAGTCACATCCACAGTCATACTCTCTTAAAATGTCAATCAGAAATGGATTCGGACACGCTTTTACCGCAAAATATTCCTTATATCCTTCATTCCAGGAAAACGCCTCCCGAAGAGCCTTTACATTCTCGCGAATTCCCATTTCATCATAAAGATGAAACGGTGTTGGATAGGTTTTCACAATTTCATCCAGCTGTTCTTTTGTTACAAATGGTGTTTTATTCATAATACAGTTCCTCCTTTTTGTAATTGAATCAATTTTATCTCATTTGCCATTGCATTTTTAAATACAGTTACAAAATTCTTCTGTCCGGAATACAGACAGGTATTCAGGCTCCCCTTTCCATACTCCCCTGAAAGCACGCTCTTAGAATCCACGATCAACCCGATCTGCTGTCCTTTTTCCTCTGTCTGATAGAAAATTGCGTCTTTCAATTCATACGGGGCATCTGTCAGGATCACAACTTTCCGCTTCTTTTTCACAAGCTCTTCCAACGCCTGACGGAATGCGTCAAGATATCCTGCTGTACAGGAAAGATACACTCTTTCCCCCGCCTGTGCGATCAGATTCTTCGCCTTATCCAGAATATTCTGTTCTCCTTCAATGGTGATATATCCTTCTGTCTCCGCTTTCTTCTGTGGAAGGTTTCTCTCCATCCACTCCTGCTCCTCCTGCATCCTGCGGATACAGTTCCCGCAAAACTCCTCTACTTTTACCGGAATATAGCGCTTTGCAGACTCTTCGATCACATAGGCCGCTCCTTTTTCTGCCAGCGCTGCCAGAACAGAATACACATTGGACCGGGAAATCCCTGTCTCCTTTGCAATCTCATATCCTGTCTGCTTTCCTTTTACAAGTAATTCCACATAAATCAGAGCCTCCTGCCTTGTCAGTCCGAAATGAAGCAGGTATTCCACATACTGATTCTGTTCCATAGTTTTCTCCCGATCATGTTAGTAGTTCTTTCAAGAAACACTATATAAGAATCGAGAATGCTTGTCAATACAAAAATGCCGTTCACAGAAAAATTCTATGAACGGCATGTGTTATCCTGCCAATTTTATTCAATTGTCGCGATTCTCATCATATTACTGATTCCCTCACAGGCAGCATTTACATCCAGCGCAGGGATTCCGGCTGTCAATACAACAACATCTCCTGTCTCTACACATCGTTTTACTTTTGAAATCTCAATTGCCTCACTGCAGATATCATCTGTTGTATGACATTCCATTGATTTAAGAGCCTGTACGCCCCAGTAAATGGACATTCTTCTCAGTGCTCTTTCACTCGGAGTCACTCCGATGATCGGCTGGATTGGTTTTAAGTTTGACATCACTCTTGCTGTCGCTCCGGAAACTGTCGGTGTAATGATTGCTTTTGCTTTCAGATTCGCAGCTGCCAAAACAGAAGAATATCCGATTGCACTGGAGATTCCTCTCTTTAAGTGATCTCCTGCCTTATCCAGGATCATATCATAGTCCAGGTGCTGCTCTGTATTTTCGATAATGTGTACCATCATCTGCAATGCTTCTACCGGGTATTTTCCCTGTGCAGTCTCTCCGGACAGCATCACTGCATCTGTTCCGTCATAAACAGCATTTGCAACGTCTGTCACTTCCGCTCTTGTCGGACGTGGATTACGGATCATGGAATCCAGCATCTGAGTTGCTGTAATAACAGTCTTGAAGTTATTATTACACTTCTGAATCAGCATCTTCTGCAGGTATGGCACTTCCTCTGCCGGAATCTCAACACCCATATCTCCTCTTGCTACCATGATACCATCTGCAGCACGGATAATCTCATCAATATTGCGAATTCCTTCTGCATTCTCAATCTTCGCAATGATCGGAATATAAGGTGCATCCAGTTCTTTCAAAAATGCGCGGATCTCAAGGACGCACTCTGCATTGCGCACAAAGGATGCAGCGATAAAATCAATATCCTGTTCTACACCAAATTTGATGTCTTCTTTATCTTTTTCTGTGATTGCAGGAAGTCTTACCGGAACGTTCGGTACATTGACCCCTTTTCTCTCACCAAGCTCACCGCCGTTTACGATCTCACAAACAATATCCTGATCTACGATTTCTTTTACTTTCAGTCCGATCAGACCGTCATCGATCAAAATTACTGTTCCCTGCTGTACATCTTCTGCAAGACCTTTATAAGAAAGAGACACTTTTGTATCATCTCCTACGATATCTTCCATTGTAAGTACAAATGTATTCCCTTCCTGGAGGGTTACTTTCTTTCCGTCTTTCAAAAGACCTGTACGGATTTCCGGTCCCTTTGTGTCCAGAAGAATCGCTGTGTGCGCATGTTCTTCCTCGCGAAGCTCTTTCAGAAGATCCATACGGAATTTCTGCTCTTCGTGATCACCGTGTGAAAAGTTGAAACGCGCAACATCCATTCCGTTTTGAATCAACTTTCTCATAACTTCTTTGTCATTTGTATTAGGACCCATTGTGCAGACTACTTTTGTTTTTTTCATGTCATAACTCTCCTTCTAACTTATCCTTAATTCTTATTTCACATGCTGGTGTGTAAATAAATGATCCTGACAATACTCGTAATTTCCATTACACTTGGAACAGAATCGAAATTCCAGACTTGAATCATCCAACTCTGTTCTCCCACAGACAGCACAACGGTGTTTTGCACCATTTGCATAAGTCATATGCGGTCTTGTCTGTTGTCTGAATTTTGCTTTGCGCACCTGTTCTTTTGGTGTATACGGTTTTAAATTCCTGCTGGATAAAAAGAACACGACAAAATTTAAAAGTGATGAAATGATCACTATGCGCGATGCGGGATTGCCGGTTGCCAACTGGTACAGGATGTATACTCCATACACCAGTCCCATCCACTTGATCTTGATCGGAAGGATGAAATACAACAAAAGTTCCATATCCGGATAGCTTGCAGCAAATGCAAGAAAAATTGAGAGGTTGATATAATACGTACTGAAATATCCACCCAGGAAATCTGCCCCCGAGCCATACAGGATGTACAGCACAAACGCTCCCAGTACCGTAAATAAAATACCCGAAAAGATATATACATTATAGCGGAATGCTCCCCAGGTCCTCTCCAGCGTAGTACCGAGAGAATAGTAAAGCATCAGCATAATGACGATTTCCAGAAGACTGCCCTGCGGCGGTACCAGAATCCAGGATACGATCCTCCAGATCTGTCCGTGCAGAATCGCTCCCGGCTGCAGATACAGCCAAATCATCATATCGGGTATAAACAGACGGATTGCATATCCGATAATGTATGTCCCGATCAGGTACGTCGTCAGATTGTGAACGGCGTATCGTCCAAATTTTCTTTCCAGCTTGTTTAACCAGTTCAATGACAATCTCTCCTTATATATTTATTCCCTTACAGAGAGTAATTGTACAGTGAGCATTACTGTTTGTCAAATAATTGTTTTATTTTTTGCGTTAGGATTGTGTTAAATTTTATGAGATTTTCTATTTTTTCCTTAAAATCTTTTGTATATTTATGGTGAACACTCATAATTGTGTTTTTAGACTACTTGTCGTATAATATAAAATGTTGTAAAATAACGACTGCATTTAAATAAGTAATAACTACTATAGTAAAAGATGAGGAATTACTATGAAAAAGAACGAATTATATACTTTAGGGATCGATATTGGTTCCACCACGGTAAAAATCGCAGTCCTGGGAGCAGATAATGAAGTTCTGTTCTCCGATTACGAACGCCATTTTGCAAATATACAGGAAACACTGTCTGATCTTCTCGGACGTGCCATCTATAAACTGGGACCGATCCATGTTTCTCCTGTTATCACCGGATCCGGAGGGCTGACTCTTGCCACCCACCTGCATGTTCCGTTTGTACAGGAAGTGATTGCGGTTTCCACCGCTTTGCAGGATTATGCACCTCAGACTGATGTGGCAATTGAACTCGGCGGTGAGGATGCAAAGATCATTTATTTTGAAGATGGAAATGTAGAACAGCGTATGAACGGTGTCTGCGCAGGAGGTACCGGTTCCTTCATCGATCAGATGGCTTCCCTTCTTCAGACAGACGCCAGTGGGCTGAATGAATATGCAAAAAATTATACTTCTTTATATTCCATCGCAGCACGCTGCGGTGTTTTTGCGAAATCTGATATTCAGCCTCTGATCAATGAAGGAGCTTCCAAAGAGAATTTAGCTGCTTCTATTTTTCAGGCAGTAGTCAATCAGACGATCAGCGGACTGGCCTGCGGAAAGCCAATCCGCGGACATGTAGCCTTCTTAGGCGGACCACTTCACTTTTTATCGGAATTAAAAGAGGCCTTTATCCGTACTTTAAAACTGGACGATGAGCATATTATCGCTCCTAATCATTCTCATTTGTTTGCAGCAATCGGTTCCGCGCTGAATTCCAAACGGAATGTGGATATTCCTCTGCAGACACTTCAGAGCCGTCTGGCAAATAAAATCGAACTGGAATTTGAAGTGGAGCGTCTGGAACCCCTGTTTGCATCTTCTGCAGATTACGAGGAATTCACTTTCCGCCATGCAAAACATCAGGTTCCGGTCAAAGACCTTGCTTCTTACCAGGGAAAGGCTTTTCTTGGAATCGATGCAGGTTCCACTACAACAAAGGCAGCATTGGTAGGTGAAGATGGAACGCTGTTGTATTCCTTCTATCATAACAATGACGGAGATCCTCTGGGAACAACGATCCGGGCAATCAAGGAGATCTACAGTCAGCTTCCGGAAGGTGTCGAGATCGTTCACTCCTGCTCCACCGGATACGGCGAAGCACTGATCAAGGCTGCACTGCTTCTGGATGAAGGAGAAGTAGAGACGGTTTCCCATTATTATGCGGCCGCATTTTTCGAACCGGATGTAGACTGTATTCTCGACATCGGCGGACAGGATATGAAATGTATCAAAATCAAGAATCAGACGGTAGACAGTGTTCAGTTAAACGAAGCATGCTCTTCCGGATGTGGTTCTTTTATTGAGACCTTTGCAAAATCGCTGAATTATACAGTCGAAGATTTTGCACAGGAAGCCCTCTATGCCAAAAATCCGATCGATCTGGGAACACGCTGTACTGTATTTATGAACTCCAAAGTAAAACAGGCGCAGAAAGAAGGCGCTTCTGTTGCAGACATCTCCGCAGGACTTGCCTATTCCGTGATCAAAAACGCATTGTTTAAGGTCATCAAGGTATCCGACGCCTCTGAACTTGGAAAACATATCGTCGTACAGGGAGGAACCTTCTATAATAATGCCGTTCTGCGCAGTTTTGAAAAAATCGCAGACTGTGAGGCAATCCGTCCTGATATCGCCGGTATCATGGGGGCTTTTGGAGCTGCCCTGATTGCAAGGGAACGTTATCAGGATTATGAAGGCACTACCATGCTCCCGATTGAAGAGATTGAAGCATTGGAATACAAGACTACCATGACAAAATGCCGCGGTTGTACGAACAACTGCCGTCTGACAATCAATCATTTCAGCGGCGGAAGAAAGTTTATCACCGGAAACCGCTGTGAACGAGGACTTGGCAAGGAAAAATCCAAAAATCACCTGCCAAACCTGTTTGAATATAAGATGCAGCGGTATTTCGGATACACCTCGCTTTCAGAAGAAGAGGCTTCCAGAGGAACGATCGGCCTTCCAAGAGTTTTGAACATGTATGAGAATTATCCGTTCTGGCATACATTCTTTACAACGCTTGGATTCCGTGTCGTACTCTCTCCGTCTTCTACCCGAAAGATTTACGAGCTGGGAATCGAATCCATTCCGAGTGAATCCGAATGTTATCCGGCAAAGCTGGCACACGGACATGTACAGTGGCTTATCAACGAAGGGATCAAACATATTTTTTATCCTTGTATCCCTTACGAACGAAATGAATTTGAAAAAGCCAACAACCACTACAACTGTCCGATCGTAACTTCCTATCCGGAAAATATCAAAAATAACATGGATCCGATCGTAACCGGAGAAATTGATTTTATGCATCCGTTTATGTCTTTCCAGAGTGAAGAGACGCTTTCTTCCAGACTGATTGAAGAGCTTGGTGAAAAATTTTCTGTTTCCGCAGATGAGATCCGCACTGCTGTTCACAAAGCATGGCTGGAACTTGCTGCATGCAGAGAAGATATGCGTCGTAAAGGTGAAGAGACGATCAAGTTTCTGGATGAAACCGGCAATCGCGGAATTGTTCTTGCCGGACGTCCTTATCACACGGACCCTGAGGTCAATCACGGACTGCCGGAGCTGATCAACTCCTATAATATTGCCGTCCTGACAGAAGATTCTATCTCTCATCTGCACGAAGTAGAACGACCTCTCAATGTCATGGATCAGTGGATGTATCACTCCAGACTGTATGCCGCTGCAAACTATGTCAAGACAAAAGAAAACCTGGATCTGATCCAGCTGAATTCTTTCGGATGCGGACTGGATGCCGTCACAACGGATCAGGTGGCAGATATCCTGACCCGTTCCGGTAAGATCTATACCTCGCTGAAAATCGATGAGGTCAACAATCTGGGAGCTGCCCGTATCCGTGTCCGCTCCCTGCTTGCTGCCATCCGGGTGAGAGAACAGCAAAAGACCGAGCGCATCATCCAGCCATCTTCTATTGAGAAGATTCCATTTACAAAAGAGATGCGCAAGGAATACACAATCCTCTGCCCACAGATGTCACCGATGCATTTTGAGATTCTGGAACCGGCATTTCGTGCATCCGGATATAAGGTTGAAATTCTGCCAAATGACAACAAACAGGCTGTCAACATGGGATTAAAATATGTAAACAATGATGCCTGCTATCCTTCCCTGATCGTAGTCGGTCAGATTATGGATGCGATTTTATCCGGAAAATATGACACCGATCATCTGGCTGTCATTATCACACAGACCGGAGGAGGATGCCGTGCTTCCAACTATATCGGGTTTATCCGGCGTGCACTGAAAAAAGCAGGATATTCTCATATCCCTGTGATTTCACTGAATCTAAGCGGACTGGAAAGCAATCCTGGATTTAAGATCACGCCGCTTCTGGCGCTGCGTGGTTTGTATGGCGTCGTATTTGGCGATATCTTTATGAAATGTGTTTACCGGATGCGCCCATATGAAAAAGTGCCGGGAACAACCGATGCACTTCATGAAAAATGGAAAAAGAGATGTAAAGATTTTGTATCCAACGGATATCCTCACCGCCATACATTTAAAAAACTGTGCCGTCAGATGATTCAGGAATTCGACCAGATTGAAACACTGGATGTGAAAAAACCAAGAGTCGGAATCGTTGGAGAAATCCTTGTAAAGTTCCTGCCGGCAGCCAACAACCACCTGGTCGAGCTTTTAGAAAAAGAAGGCGCCGAAGCAGTCGTTCCGGATCTTCTGGACTTTTTACTCTACTGCTTCTATAACCAGAATTTCAAGGTGTCCCACCTTGGCATGAAAAAATCCAAGGCTGTACTCGGAAATCTTGGTATTCGTGCGCTTGAATGGTTCCGTGCACCTGCAAGCAAAGCATTTGAAGAAAGCACGCATTTTGAAGGACCTGCCAAGATCGAAAAACTCGCAGAAATGGCATCTGAGATTGTTTCCATCGGAAACCAGACCGGTGAAGGATGGTTTTTAACCGGAGAGATGCTGGAGCTGATCCACGGAGGCGCTGCAAATATTGTCTGCACACAGCCATTTGCCTGCCTGCCGAACCACGTGGTAGGAAAAGGTGTCATCAAAGAGCTCAGAAGAAGATATCCGACTTCCAATGTCGTAGCAATCGACTTTGATCCGGGAGCCAGCGAAGTCAACCAGCTCAATCGGATCAAGCTGATGCTTTCTACTGCAAATAAAAATCTGGAACATCAGCGCTGATAAAAAATACCACATACGCTTCCGGCTTTCAATCTTCAGGCAATTTCTGGACATATTTTCTATCTCTGCGTATAATAATAACAGGGATAGAGAAATCTATCATCGAAAATATTGTTCGCTTACCGGAAGCGTCTAATAAATGTCCGGCTCGAAAATCCAGCCCTATCGCAAGGTAGGGCTATTTTTATCTAAATGGTGGTGAAATTATGATTTATCAAGAAAGCTATGTTTATCATATCAAAGACGAATATTTAAAAAAAGTACAATCTGAACCATTGAAATTCCCCTAAAAAACAATCACATATTTTACTCTATGTTTTCATATGATAACACTGTAAACTTATCACAAGGAGTTCTCTATGAATAACGATTTAACCTGCAGCTGTAGCTGCACCCCCGATTCCACACCCACAGACACTTCTCCCGATTTTTTATATGCCCATCAATCTCCCTATCCACCCGTCTGCATCAAAGAACAAAATCCTTTATATGGAAGAATGATGCTGGATAACATGGGTGGACAGGAGTCCGAAATGTCCACGATTGGTCTTTATATTTACAACAGTATTTTTCTGACTTCCGATACTGCCCGCATAGCAGAAATCTTTAAGAACATCAGTATTGTAGAAATGCACCATCTCAAAATATTCGGTCAACTTGCCGATCAGCTGGGTGAATCCCCACGCCTGTGGACACATCGGCAAAATCGCATGTTCTACTGGACAGCCGGATATATCAATTATTTTACGGATCTTCCAAAAATTCTGCTCAGTGCGTTAAATGGTGAAAAGCAGGCAGTCCGCAAATATCGGGAACAATGTCAGCGAATTCAGGATGAAGACATCCAAAAATGCCTGAAACGCATTATTCTGGATGAAGAACTTCATATTGAAATTCTGGAATCCCTCTGCAAGAAATACCCTATTTAAAAAACAGCAGGTGCATCTTCTGGTTTTCTGATCAGAAGTACACTTGCTGCCCTTTTCTAAAATTCTGATGCATGCTTTTTAAAAAAATCATAATATGCCCGTACATTTTCCAGTTCTGTCCATCGTTTCACATCCACAGGCTCCTCATCCAGATCATAAATCTTTGCTCCTCTGATTGCCAGCACGAAAGGAGAATGTGTTGCGATCACAAACTGGCATCCAAAAAACCTTGCGGAATCTTCGATAAATTTTACCAGCTCTTGCTGTTTTGCCGGAGAAAGACTGTTTTCCGGCTCGTCCAATAAAAACAATGCATTTTCTGTCACCTTTTCTGTGAAATATAGAAATGCACTTTCTCCATTGGAATACTCTCGTACATTATCCATGAGTTCCGAACGGATAAACTGTGACTGTGTTTTTCTTCTCGCGTTATTCACTCGTTTCAACTGCTCATAATCATCCAGACTTTTCATCTGGAACTTTTCAAACTTCGTATCCAGATACTCTTCAAACAACATCTCCCTCTTCCGGTCAATCCCTTCATTCAGATTCCGGATATTTAACATGTAATCAAATACATCATCACTTGTAATAATCCTGCTGTCTTTCGGCAAATGCGCTGCACTCTCAAAAGAGCAAAGTTCCAGATAGTCTTCATAAAAGCTGGACTGGTTAAATGGTGCTTCCCTCAACAAATGCAGTTTTTGCGCGATAATATTTAACACGGTGGACTTTCCCGTTCCATTTCCGCCATATAAAATCGTAACAGGCTCAAAATCAATCTGCTCAAAACGATGCTTTGACAGAATTTGAAATGGATAATACGTATCATAACAGGTACGTTTCTGCCTGAGAAAAAAATCAAATTCCACTTCCGCGTCAGGAAATCTAAATTGCTCTAAATATACCATCGTAAGTCTCCATTCTACAGTTCCCGCTTCATACAGACTGCAATATACCCATCATTTTGCACTTCTTTCCCTGTTCTCACAAATCCATTCTTCTGCCAGAATGCCTCACTCTGGAGATTTCCTTTGGCAAATGCCAGTTGGATCGTTTTCTTTCCCAGCGTACGTATATACTCTGCATATTCTTCTATGATAATAGAACCAATCCCATATCCTTGTACATCATGATCTACCATAAACAATCCAATATAAACTGTTTCATCATCTGGAAATGCAAACACCATATCCATAATCGCAATCAACTTCTGCCCTTCAAAAAAACCAATATAATATTTTTCTGCGTCTGTCTTTCCCTGTGGTAAAGCTTTCATATCATTTAAAATACTCTCTCGTGTTACAAACGGAGGACAATATTCATAAAACATCGGATTACTTTCACTTAATCGTAAAATATCATCCATGTCCGTTTCCTGAAGGAGTCTGATTCTGTATCTGCGTGATACTTTCTGTAGTTCCATTTTATTTCACCCTCCCATAATCTTTTTCAACTCTTTTCGGCTGATAAATCTCCGATCCGATGGCTCCCACAACAATGATCACTGCACCTAAAATCTGAAGCATAGTCATATGCTCATGAAATACCACAAACCCGACCAGAGTTCCTACAACAACTTCCAGTGCAGAAAGGATACTGGTTGTAGTTGCTTCCACATATTGTGTAGATTTGACGCAGGATACATTCGCCACCATGGTACACAGAATTCCGATTCCAAATAAATTCCAGAGCAACACTCCTGTTGGTGTACTGCTCATATGGGAAGATACTGCACCAAAATCCATACCAAACATCAATACAACAGCTGCCCCGAGAAATCCATACACCAACAGTGTATCCCTCTCATAGTCTTTTGCAAAATATTTCGGGAGCAGAATCTGAAGTGCTACTCCGACACCATTGATCACTCCAGCTAAAATTCCAATTCCATCCAGCTTGATATCTCCGCCTCCGATGAGATTTGCTACAAATACTGCGCCGATCAGACAAATCAAAATCGTCACCATCTTGCTTTTTAGCAGTTTTTCTCCAAACATAAACCGTCCCAGGATTGCCACCCAGATCGGACTCATAAACATCAGCACAGTTGCCACACCCACCGGAATTCTGGAAACTGCCACACTATAGCTCACAAAGCTGATACTGTATGCCACCGCTCCGTAAAGAAGACAAATCACCAGCCCCTTCAAATTAATCTTTAGAGCCGAGGGTTTTGTAAACAGCAAAAACAGGAAATAGGCGCCACCTGCCAGTGCGCAGCAGAAAAATGAGATTTCAAAAGTTGTAAACGCATACCCGGTCAGTCCTCTTACAAACATCCCCATGATTCCCCACATTACTGCAGTGATGATTGCCAGACTGATTCCTTTGGTACGATTATTCATGATTCGCTTCTCCACTTCTGTAAATTACTTCATTTTCTTTGATTGTCATCCAGACTTTGATCTCTGCCAATTCTTCCTTTGGAGTTTCCAGAGGATTTTTCTCCAACACTACAAAATCCGCATATTTTCCACATTCAATGCTTCCTTTTTCATGTTCTTCAAAGTACTGATACGCCGCATAAATCGTAACTGCCTTCAATGCATCCAATACTGAAATCTTCTGATTTTCACCGATGACCCTTCCACCTCTTGAAATACGATTGACTGCGCTGCTTATCGTACGCATCATGTCCGGCGGGATCACAGGTGTATCCTGATGGAACGTATATTTCATTCCGTAATCTATAGCATCTTTCACCGGTGAAATCTGGCTGCCTCTTTTTTCTCCGAAATTTTGAAGATGGATATCTCCCCAGTAATACGTATGAGCCACAAAAAAGCTTGGGATCATCCCGATTGCCGCCATTCTCTGCAGCTGGTCTTTTCTCACAAGCTGTGCATGTACCATGACTGCCCGATGCAGATCTTTATCCGTTCTCTTTGACAGTGCTTTTTCAAACTGTCCGATATACTGCTCTGCTGCCGCATCTCCATTACAGTGTGCCAAAAGCTGCTGTTTTTTCTCTAAGGCAAGCTCAATATAGTGATTCAATTCCTCATCTGTATGGATCGGATAGCCGCAATAATTCTCTTCCCCTTCATAGGGCTTTGTCATCCACGCAGTCCTTCCCTGCGGTGAGCCATCCAGAAAAATTTTATATCCTCCCATTTTTAAATGACCGGTATACCAGTTTGCGTATGCCCTTTCTTCCTCAAAAAGATCTGCCGCCGTCATAATATCCGCATACCCTACTACATCCAGCTTCAACAGTCCATTGGCAGAGGCATATTTTAACAGCTCAAACAACGGTTTTCCTACCATTCCATCCTGAACCGTAGTCACGCCATAACTCGCATACATTTTCTGCGCTTCCCCGATAAGCTGCATCAGCTCCTCCATAGATGTCATCGGCAGTTTTGACTGAAACGCAAGAAACGCTTTTTCTTCCATATACCCGTCCGGGATTCTTGTCCCTGCGATTCTCCCATATTTTCCTCCCGGACAATCTTCTGTCTTTTCATCAATCTGCTGAATTTCTAATCCTTTGCTGTTTACCACTCCCATATGAGAGGAAGCATGGATCAGCAATACCGGATTTGTATGGCTGATCTCATCCAATACATATCTGTCCGGATGTCGTTTTTCCTCCAGAAAATTCTGGTCATAATTACAGCCTACGATCCATGCATCTTTGGATAAATTTCTTTTTTCGGCAAACATTTTCATGGCATCTACAATCTCCGAAAAATTTCCACACTCTGACAAGTCGCATTGTGTCATTGCATTGGCAGCTCCTACAAAATGAGAATGTGCATCCAAAAATCCCGGAAGCATCGTTTTTCCCTGCAAATCCACCATCTCGTCTCCATCTGTTTTATACTGCATCACATCATCCAGAGTACCTACTGCCTGAATACGTCCATTTTCCACGCAGACTGCTTCCGCATACAAGGCAGGCTCTCTCATCGTGATGATTGTTCCGTTATAATAAAAAGTTTTCATTGCATTTCCTCCCTGACATTCAAGATTTTTTATTGTATCGCAACAACATAATTGAATCTGTCAATTCTTTTATATACTACCCTTTTTTCATACTGTTCCACTTCTTTTATCAAAAGATGCAAATAAGAATAATACTCTCCGTTTAGCTCCTTTATCTGTTCAGGCGACAAAGTGCTTCGAATTTTCTGTTCTTCAGCCTTATTCTGAAACATCAAATCCCCCAAAATGATCCTTCCATCTTTCTTTAACACCCGCATCATCTCTGCTATTGCAACTCTTTTTTCTTCTTCATTCAAATGGTGAAATGCATAAGTAGAGACAATCACGTCAAATGTCTGATTTTCATATGGTATTTTCAAAAACTCTCCTAACCGTACATGCAGCTTCGGATATTTTTCTTTTGCAACTGCCAGCATCTGCCTGGATTGATCAATTCCAATGATATGATATTTATTTTGTAAAAATTTACCCTCCAAGTTTCCTGTTCCGACACCAATTTCAAGTATCTTTCCATCTTTTCTCTGAAAATTTTCCACTTCCTCAAAAACCATTTGTAATACTGTCTCATAATTCTCATAGATTTTTAATGCACCTGTGTCCCTTTTCACATCCTCATCATATGCCCTTGCCCAGCCATCAAAATCCCACTGGTCTTTCCACTCATTTTTCACCTGACAAAGCAGATTGCTCTGTTCAATGATCTTCAAAAAATCTTTTTCTAATTCCTGTTCTTCAGACTCTTCATATACTTTGTCTAGAACCGTTTCCAGAGATTTTCTAATTTCACTCAATCTGTGGATCTCATTATTGACTGCCATCCATTGGTTTTGCATATGTGTCAGATAATTTTCTTTCTTATTGCATTGTAATATATTCTGAATGGCTTCAATACTCAATCCCAACGAGCGATAAAGCAGAATCGTCTCCAAACGGAAAATATCCTCTTCGCCAAATTTCCGATACCTATTCTGCGACTCTCTCATCGGAGTCAGAAGTCCTTTCTTTTCATAAAATCTGATCTTGTTTGTTGTAATATGCAGTTTTTCTGCAATTTGACTGATTGTATATTCTGTTTTCATACTGTGATCTCTCCTTTTTGATTCTACACTCATTCTAAATCTTCACTTTGGGCGAAGGTCAAGAGATCTTCCAGTAAAATTTTATTTCACCCCCGAAAACAAATAAAACTGCTCTGTATCGATCAAAATATCGATGCTAAAACAAGTCTCCCATAGACGGCTCTCTTCTTTTGCAGACAACAGACCGGACGTAATCTCTTTTGGCACATTCGTGTGACAACCATTTATTTTCTCCCTGCATGCTCCATGTGCCACGATAAATCTCCCGCCTGGATTTAACAGCTCTGCCACCTTCTGTACTACCTTGTCTTTCTCCATAAAATGAGGGTATGCATTATAGATGATAATCCTGTCAAATGTCTCCTGCGTCATCTCGAACAGATCCCGGCACTGCAATTCAAACAAGGAGTCCCCCTCTACTTTGCGGGCAGCGATCTCGATCATCTTTTCTGACAGATCGACTGCTGTGATATGAGAAGGTTTTCGTTCCCGCAGCGCCTCAAACATCGCCCCTGTACCACAGGCAACATCCAAAACACTCATTCCCTCCTGAATATCACTTAAAAATGCGATCATACGTCTGATCTGATCGACCGATTGCTCCCCGTCATCCCAATGTGCGGCTCTTTGATTAAAATATGTTCTGATATCCATGGTAACTATCTCCTTTTCGGCTCTGCAATCCCTGCTTTCTGTAATGCCAGCACAATGACCGGAATAAAAATCAACTGAATCAGAATTCCTGGTATTCCTGTCAGAAAACTGGATGTAATAAAGATCTTGAAGCTATATTCTCCCACATTGAAAATAAGTGCTTTTAAAATACCGCTGACAATTCTCCCTGCCAGCATCGCTGTGATCAGCGAACCATATATTTTTACAATTTGCTTTTCTGTATGAATGCCGTACACACAGATCCCCGTAATCAATCCATAGACTGCCAGTTCACAAAGCATTGCCGGAAGGATTGCAGCCGGAGGCATTCCTGTAAACAGACTGGATAATACAGGCGCTAAAATCCCACATATCAGCCCATACTGCCATCCACAGAGCAGACCGCAGATCAATACCGGAATGTGCATAGGCAAAAAAATACTTCCCGCATTCTGAATCGTATGGAATGCCATCGGAAGAACGATCCCCAAGGCCACACACATTGCCGCCATCACTAATTTCTTCACTTGATTTTCTTTCATCTTGTTTCCCTCTCTTTTCTTTTGTTCTGATCTATTATATTTGTTTTCTATACACAATTTCCCCATTTTCTAAGGACTTCTGTGTGGTCTTCTGAAATCCTTTTCTCAGATAAAATAAGATTGCATCTTTTGCCGGTGTAATGTCTATGTATTTTCCATTTTGTTGTTTTAACTCTCTTTCAATCTGCTCATATGCTGCACTTCCATATCCCTTATTTCGATGCTCTGCATAGACAAAGAAATTTCCAATCAAACACTTTCCATCTTCATCTGCATAACAAATATAGTCACAAAATCCGATCTGTATTTTCTGTTTCATAATCTTACATATAACAAACGGATTCTGTTTTCGATTTTGCAGACACAAAATCTGCTTTTTATACTCTATACTTTCGATTTCCGGTAATATCTGTGACAATTCTTCCAAGGAACATACAGTCTTTAAACACTCCCGATAATCTTGGAGATAGTGCTCCCATTCTTCTTCCACATTATATCTGTTTATATAAATCATATATCTCCTCTTATTTATGATATGGCTCACCATTCATAATCCGATAACTTCGATACACCTGCTCCAACAGTATCACTCGCATCAGCTGATGCGGAAATGTCATCTTTGAAAAACTAAGTGCGTAATCTGAGCGTTTCAACACCTCTTTCCCGAGGCCGATGGAGCCACCGATCACAAATGCAATGCTGCTCTTTCCCTGAATTCCCAGTTTTTCTATTCTTTCTGCCAGTTCTTCTGATGTCAGCATCTTCCCTGCGATTTCCAGTGTGATCACATACATATCATCCTTGATATACCTTAAGATTTTTTCTCCCTCTTTGCTACGAATTCCTTCTTCCACAGTCTCACTTGCCTGATCCGGGGTCTTCTCATCCGATACTTCAATTATATCCAGCTTACAATATTTGCTCAGACGCTTGGAATATTCTGCGATGGCATCCTTTAAATATTTCTCTTTGATTTTTCCTACTGTAATCAATGTAATTTTCATGCTGTCTGTCCTTTTTTCTCTCTGTGTTTTCCTGTAAATTCCGAAACCTCAATGCAATACACTGCAACCCGCTGCAGCATATGCGGAAGAAATTCAATTTCGGCGCCCGCTTCTACGTGCTGCATTAAAAGCGTAAGTCCGTGTCTCTTTTCCTCCTCGTTCTCCACCATACGAATTCGTCCGTTTCCCATGATACTGGAAAATGCAAAAGAATAACTGCATGTATAATCTCCACGGATCACCTCATGGCCACAGTCCATTTCAATTGCTACGTTCGGGTTTTCTGCAAATGCTTCCGCTTTCCGTCCTTCCTTTGCACTGTGGATATACAATTTTAAGCCGCGCTCTTTCTGACAAAATTCATATCCGAAATTTACAGGAACAATAAACATCCCCTCCGCATCCATTGTTCCTATACGCACCACTTTACATGCATCCAACACTTTTTCCAGCTCTGCCGGATCCTTAATCTCTCTTTTTTCTAAACGCATCTGACGCATCACACATTCCTCCTGTCGCTTCTATCGTTTTAACCGATTCAATTCCACTTTTTCTTCTCTGCTCACCCGATAGGATTCCCGGATTTTCTGGATCGCTTTATTATGTGTAAAATCATCCATCTCATTTGCCAGCAGCAGTCTCTTTGTCTGAATCGGAAATTTGACATAACAGACTGATACAGCCCATGCCACTGCCATTTTCACATAATACCCCTCATGACTGGTATGATTCAGAATCTCAAGCACCTGCTCAATATAGGCTTCGTTAATGTAATGCGCCAGCAGGGATACGATAAAAAAACGGACTTCAAACTCCCTGCTGCTGTTCCGATACTTCCGGAGATAAGAAAACCACACTTCCTGCTCTTTTTCCATGAACTTATATCCCATACAACAGCTGTCGCAGACTGCCCAGTTATGAATCTTCGGAACAAACATATCAAGCGCCTGCATTCTCTGTTCGGTACTCATCTTTGCATACCCCAGAACAAGTCCGTATAACATAATTTCTTCATGCGCAGACCGTTCATCTATTTCTGTCTGTGCTTCTTCCAGATACTGTTTCGAATCTGTTTTTGCAATTCCTTTTGCCAGCTTTCGAAGAGCCGGCATACGAACACCGATCACATGATCGGTCCCTGGGATCAGCTTCTGATTAAACTGCTTATAGCTCTCTTCCCCAAGTTGATCTAACTCTTCTCTGATTTCTTTTATCATGTTGTACTCCTGTCATTTTTTGTCCCTTTTACTATACCATGTCACCCTAGAAACCTCCACATGAAAATAAGGAGTCACTTCGGGCTCCTCATTGCTTTTTTACTAATTTTTCAGGACGACTTTACCTGATGTCCTCCAAAAATTTTTCTTCCTCCCAGCAAAACTGCAAGAACCCCTGCCGCTGTCAGAAGAAGGTTGATGCTCCACATCGGAATTTCATTTCCAGTCACAGAAATACCCTGCATCGCCAACAACATTGCCACATTAAAATCTCCGCTCGGCATGATTGCTAAAAACTGATCAAACGAAAGTAAGCCAAAACGAAAGATCAAAACAATCGGCAGCACATAGATTAAAATAGAAATCAAAACACTGACAAACGAGGACGAAACTGCTGCGGAGACAAGCAGTACAAAACTGCTCAACAGAACTGCTCCTGCAATACCAAATACTACCACCAGTAAAAATCCATGAAAACAACTCACCTCCCATGGAACTTCCCAAAACAATCCTCTGCTTCCAAACTGAAGTGAGGCTTCAAATCCTTCTGTTCCATACTGCCAGAGCATAAAAAGCACAGGAATGAAAACTGTCAGAATCGTCAGCACAACAGAGAATGTAAAAGAAGCCATGATTTTCGCTGTAATACATTTTGTTTTCCCGTACTTTCCGGTCAAAAGCAAGGCATCCATTCCACACCCGTATTCCTCGGAAAACACCGGAGAAACTGCCACAATGATCAAAAATCCCATGATAAGGAACAAGGATTCTATCGAAAGGAGTGTTGTTTCCCACCCTCTGGTATATCCGATTTGTAACGAATTTTGAAGTTCAGGATTTGACAGAAGCGCTTCCTCCCAGATTGTACCTGCAGTTCCTGTGATCCAATCTGTCCGAAGCCGGTATTCCGCTTCATTCATTCCGGCATTTTTCGCTCCCTGCTTTTCCTGTACAAGCAACGCATCTACCTTTTCTTCTGTTACCGGACCACGGTATCGCTCCGCCATCTTCAACTCGTATTCCAAAGCTTCTTTTCCATGCAGATGCCTGCCATTCTGATCAAAAATATCCAGAAAATCCACTCTGGAATTACTAAGAAGAATCAGTATCAAAACTCCATATGCCAGCAGAGCGACCCGTATCAGTTTACGTCCCACAATCTTCTGAAACTCAAAACTCCATAATTGCCTCATTTCCATCCTCCTTAAAATAATACAGATACATATCTTCCAGCGTCGCATCCACGGATATTGCCGCTTCATCAGGCTTTGTATCCGACACAATCCGCAATTCGATCGCTCCGTTTTTTTTCTTCATATTTACAATCGTATACCGGTATTCTAATTCTGCCGCTCTCTTTTCATCCACTTCACATTCCCATACAAGTCCGTTCATCTGTGCTGTGATTTCCTCTGGAGTTCCTTCTTTCAGGATCTGTCCTTCTTTCATCAAAAAAATCTTGTCTGCAATATACTCCACATCCGAAACAATGTGCGTCGAAAGAAGTACAATCTTATCCTTGGAAAATGAACTGATCAGATTTCGAAACCGCACTCTTTCTTTGGGATCCAGACCTGCCGTCGGTTCATCCAGGATCAGAATTTCCGGTTCATTCAGCATCGCCTGTGCAATCCCGAGCCTTCGCTTCATTCCGCCGGAAAATGTTTTAATCTTTTTCCGGCGTTCTTTCTCCAATCCCACCAGTCTCAATAATTCTTCGGTTCTATTTTGGGCAAACGAACGGTTCAGACCTTTCAGCGCTGCCATATAAAGCATAAATTTTTCCGCTGTAAACTCGGGATAATATCCGAAATTCTGCGGCAGATATCCCAAAAGGCTTCGATATTCTTCTCCCATAACGTGAATGTTCTGTCCATCGTACCGGATTTCCCCGGATGTCGGATTCAAAATATCACATAACAGGCGCATCAATGTCGTCTTTCCTGCTCCGTTAGCGCCAAGCAGGCCATATACTCCTACTTTCATAGAAAGATTCAGACGATCTACTGCCCGCTTCGTTCCATATTGTTTTGTCACTCTGTCTAATTGAAGTTCCATAATTCATCCCATCCTTTTTTCTTTTTTCCAATGAACTGCAGATACTGTCTTGCTCCTATCACAGTCAGAAACAATGCTCCCAAAAAAGCCAAAAATAATACGTTTTCCTTCTGAATCCATAAAAGCTCCGGATGCATCTCACAGAATGTTTTCAGCTGCATGCACCCGATACACAGCATTACCGCTGCACCTGCCAGAATACTGTACACAGCCTTTGTTGAAACATGACGGATGATCCAAAAATAGATCGCTGTAGAAAACAAAAACGGAACAAACACTTTCAAAACACTTTCCATCATGCTTCCCTCTTTTAACTCTCCAATTTCCAAAACAATAACAAGTACCACTGCCTCTGTTACTCCTGTCAGTAAAATACGCATTCCAAAAATTTCCCTCAAATTATAGCGGCAGGACTGTTCCAGTTCTCCAACTCCATTCGAAAAACTTTTCAATATAGCCGGAAATCCGATCATCGCAAGGAGTGGAGAAAGTACATACCCAAATGTAATATACGATTCCTTATCTGCCGTCTGAGTTAATACGATTCCTGCCACAAGAAGGATTCCTTCCGTGATCCAAAACCAGATTGACAGATATTCTGCCTGGATCCAGATTCTCTCAAACAAATGCAGTCGTGATAAAATTTTTTCCTTTGCGATTTCTTCCTGTGCTTTTTTTTGCATTTCAAAGTATTTCTCCGCCTCCACATCCGGTGGCTGATATTGCCGCATCTGCTCATAAAGCTTCTTTTCTTTTCGTGTCATCTACCATACCTCCTCTCCCAAAGCCCTCTTCATTTTTTCCATCCCTTGCCGCAGCCTAGATTTTACGGTTGCATTTCCTGTGTTTGTGATCTGCGCGATCTCTTTGATCTTTAGTTCATGATAAAACCGAAGAATCAAAACATCTCTCTGCATATCCGGAAGCTGAGACAGGGCATCTCTTACTCTTTCCGACATCTGCTTTGCCTGCATATATTTCTCCGGTGTTTCCAGAGATTCTCCCTGTACAAACTCTTTGGAAATTCCCGAAGGAATCTCCTTTTCTCTACGAAAACCGTCATAACAGACATTCCTTGCAATCTGAAACAACCATGCTTTAAATTTCTGCATTTCTTTATATTGTCCGATATATCGTATCATTTTCAGAAAAGTTTCCTGTGTGCAGTCATATGCGTCTTCTTTATTTCCTGTCATGTAATAAGAAAACCGGAAAATTTCCTGATAATATTTTTCAATCAGAATCTGACTGTCCTCTGCCTCTCCGGACTGAATCCTACGGATTACTTTTTTGTCTTCTATTGAGTTTTTATCAAGCATTTTTGCACCCGTTCTCCTTTCAGATTCTCAATTTGTAAAACGTTCTACATAAATATAACGCAGTTTATAACAAAAAGGTTTTAAATTCAAGAAAAAAACTGTTTCAAGTCCTCTTTTTGTGCAATGCTATAAAGACAAAAAAGGAGCAGGTACCGGTCATTCCATATATATCGGAATGACCGGTACCTGCTCCTTCTTTCACTCTACTCTATTCTGTTAAATTATAGAATCTCTCATTCTCTGTTATATTTCCATATTGGCAGCAGTCCCAACAAAGCTCCCGCCACTGCCGGTATGATCCAGCCAAGCCGAAGATCATAAAACGGCAGCTGCCGGCAGAATTCTGTAACAGGACCCAGCATAATTTTCACACTTTGCATCCCGTCTACAAAAGCAACACAGAACGCAAACAGCATTCCCAGTACATATACCATCTTTCGATTTCCAATCCACTTCTTGAAAAACGAAAGAATCACAAGCACAACGGTCACCGGATAGATCATCATCAGAACCGGAAGCGATACCTGTACCAGCATATCCAAACCGATGTTGCTGATCACAAAACTGAACAGACAGACAATTGCTGTGATCTTCTTGTATGACATATTCGGAAACAGTTCGTGGAAATAATCTGCAAAAGATGTTGTCAGTCCAATGGATGTCGTCATACACGCAAAAAACACCGCAACTCCCAGTACAATTCCTCCCACAGGACCCAGCAGGTCACTTGCCACTGCATGAAGCAGTGTGCCGCCGTTGGAAAATGGCGTCTGCGTCACTGCACCGATATACGTCAGCATATAATACACAACCGAAAGAATCAGCGCCGCCCCGGCTCCGCAGAACAACGTGTATTTGATGATATTCTTCTTTTCATGTACCTGAAATCCGCGGACCGCATTGATGATAATAATCGCAAACACCAGTCCTGCCGGACCGTCCAGAGCATAATATCCTTCAATCATTCCCTGAAAGAACGGAATTTCTGCATATGCTCCCCGAGGGGCACCGATGCTGCCATACTGAACCCGGCCATGCGGTGATTTTTCCATTAAAACACATGCCAGAAAAATCAGGACAATACAGATCAAAAGCACCGGAGTGAGGTATTTTCCGATCAGATTCACCACCTTTTTCGGATTCCCGCTCAGATAATAGGTCAGTCCGAAAAAAATTCCTGTCACGATCAAAGATACCCACCATACATTCGGCTCTGTCAGATACGGGCGCACTGCAAGTTCAAAAGAAACGCTTCCTGTTCGCGGCAGTGCAAACAAAGGACCGATCAGCAGATAAATGCAAACAGATAAAAAGATCGCAAACCTTCTGCCGACCAGCTCTCCCAGGTCACTGACTTCTGTTCCGACCAACACCACTGCGATCATCCCAAGCAGAGCGATCCCCGCATCTGTCACGATAAATCCTGCCAGCGCCTGGATATAATGTTCTCCGGCCTGCTGTCCCATTGCCGGCGGAAAGATCATATTTCCTGCACCAAAAAACACCGCGAACAGTGTCAGCGTAATGGACAGCACCTGCCTTGCTTTCATCCTCTCCATCTTAATTTTCTTTCAGGAACTGCTCTGCAAGTTCCACTGCATCTAAAATACATTTATCACACGGAGCAAGGATTTTTCCTGTTGCTACCCCTTTTAATTCTTTACAATAAACAGATCCATTAATCTCCTGGAACTTTGCAGCGTACTCTTTCGTCTTTTTGTAAGTGCTTGCCTTCGTCTTTCCTGCCTGCTCTGTTCCGCCGCTGTTTTTTAACCCGATCAGCATAAACAGTCCGGTCAGCGCTCCACAGGTATCCATCATACCCATGCCAAGACCAAAGCCTTCTGCAATTTTATACATCTCTTCTTCACTTACGCCAAATTCCCCGCAAAACGCACACGCTACAGCCTGTGTGCAGTTATACCCTTTTTTATGGTATTCCAGGGCAAGTTCTTTTTTTGTCATTCTTTTTCTCTCCTTATACATACAAAACACTCCGCATATCATCAGGTCCCGAATATTCGGAAGAAGAATCCATGCGGAGTTCTCTTTTACAGGTCTTGCCTGCTAGTTTGCTCTGTTTCTATTTTTCTTTGTTTTTCAGATACTCGTCAATTCCTTTTGCTCCTGCTTTTCCTGCACCCATTGCGAGAATAACTGTTGCAGCGCCAGTTACAGCATCTCCGCCGGCATATACGCCTTCTTTGGAGGTCTGTCCACTTTCTTCCTCTGCAACGATACATTTTCTGCGATTTACTTCCAGGCCTTTTGTGGTAGAAGAAATCAATGGGTTTGGAGAAGTTCCAAGGGACATGATCACAGTATCTACATCAATGTCATACTCAGATCCAGGAATCTCAACCGGACGTCTTCTTCCGGATGCATCCGGTTCTCCAAGTTCCATTTTGATGACTGTCATGCTCTTGACATTTCCATTCTCATCTACATTGATCTGCTTTGGATTTGTCAGAAGGTCAAAGATCACACCTTCTTCTTTCGCATGATGTACTTCTTCTACTCGTGCAGGGAGCTCTGCTTCGCTTCGTCTGTATACAACATGTACTTCTGCTCCCAGTCTGAGTGCAGTTCTTGCAGCATCCATCGCAACGTTTCCACCGCCGACAACTGCAACTTTTTTACCTGCAGCAATCGGTGTATCATAAGAAGAATCAAACGCTTTCATCAGGTTGCTTCTTGTCAGATATTCATTTGCAGAGAATACTTCGTTTGCGTTTTCTCCCGGGATTCCCATAAACATCGGAAGTCCAGCTCCGGAACCAATGAATACTGCTTCAAATCCTTCTTCTTCAATCAGCTGATCGATCGTTGTTGACTTTCCGATCACAACGTTTGTCTCAAATTTAACGCCTAATTCTTTTACTTTTTCAATCTCTTTTGCAACGACTTTCTGTTTTGGAAGACGGAATTCCGGAATACCATAAACAAGTACTCCTCCCAGTTCATGAAGTGCTTCAAATACCGTCACATCATATCCCATCTTTGCCAGATCGCCTGCGCAGGTGAGTCCGGACGGTCCGGAACCGATCACAGCTACCTTATGACCGTTCTGTTCTTTTGCACCTTCTGGTTTGATGTCATGCTCCAGTGCATAATCTGCCACAAAACGCTCCAGTTTTCCGATGGATACCGGATCTCCTTTGATACCACGGATACACTTTCCTTCACACTGAGACTCCTGCGGGCAGACACGTCCACAGATTGCCGGAAGTGCGGAAGACTGACCGATGATCTTATAGGCTTCCTCGATATTGCCTTCTTTTACTTCCTGAATGAATGCCGGAATATTGATGGATACCGGGCATCCTTCGATACATTTCGCATTTTTACAATTGAGACATCTGGTTGCCTCTTCCATTGCCTCTTCCTGATTATATCCAAGACAAACTTCTTCAAAATTTGTCGCACGTTCTTTCGGATCCTGTTCTCTGACAGGTACTCTCACCATTCCCTTTGCCATTAGTCGTCACCTCCACAATGTCCGCATCCGCCGTGATGGGTATCGCCTTCCTGTAATTTCAGCATCGCTCTTCCTTCTGCTGTTCTGTACATCTGACTTCTCTTCATTGCCTGGTCAAAGTCTACCAGATGTCCGTCAAATTCCGGTCCGTCTACACATGCAAACTTGATCTCATCTCCAACCTGAAGACGACATGCTCCGCACATTCCGGTACCGTCTACCATAACCGGGTTCATGCTGACGATCGTCGGAAGGTTCAGTTCTTTTGTCAGAAGACAGACAAATTTCATCATGATCATTGGTCCGATGGCCACACATTTGTCATAGTGTTTTCCTTCTTTTTCCACCAGATCCTTAATCACCTGTGTTACCATACCGGAACGTCCATAAGAACCGTCGTCTGTTGTCACATAGAGATTACCCGCTACTGCTTCCATCTCTTTTTCCATGATCACGAGGTCTTTTGTCTTTGCTCCGATGATCACGTCTGCATCTACGCCGTGTTCATGCAGCCATTTTACCTGTGGATATACAGGGGCTGTACCAAGTCCTCCTGCCACAAATAAGATCTTCTGTTTTTTCAGTTCTTCAATATCTTCCTCCACAAATTCAGAAGCACATCCAAGAGGACCTACAAAGTCACGGAAGGAATCTCCTGCTTTGAGTTCTGACATTTTTACAGTGGAAGCTCCGACTTCCTGTACCACGATGGTGATCGTTCCGGCTTCTCTGTCATAATCACAGATCGTAAGCGGGATGCGTTCCCCTTTCTCGTCCATCTTTACAATCACAAACTGCCCCGGTTCACAATGACTTGCAACCCTTGGCGCATGCACGTCCATCAGAAAAATATTCTCAGACAATTTTTCTGCTTTCAAAATCTTATACATGTTCTTCCTCCTTGTAATAAATCACCTTTCTTAATAATACGCCATTATTGGCATAATGGCAATAGTTGTTCGTGATTTTATTTTCATACTAAAAGAGGACAGACACTTCTTTTTGTACTGTGCCTGTCCCTCTCGTTCATTCACAAACGGTCAGTCTGATTCGATTAAAAATCAACTTCTGTTCCGTAATATGTACATGTGAATAATTTTTCCATTGTTGCAGGATCAATTGAACGAGGATTAGATCCTGTACATGCATCACCTACTGCCAGTTCTGCAATCTTAGCAACTTTTTCTTTGAATTCATTCTCTTCAACTCCAAACTCTTTGAGTGTCTTTGGAATATTCAGTTTTACATTAAAGTCATCGATCTTTTCAACCAGACTGTTGATGAGTGCTTTTTCAGAAGTTCCCGGAAGTCCCATTCTGCGAGCAACCTCAGCATAACGTTTTGCTGCAACCGGATCTTTTGCGTTGTATTTGATTACATATGGAAGATAAATCGCATTCGCACATCCGTGAGGAATGTGTCCTGTTGAGAATGCTGCACCTGTCTTATGTGCCATAGAGTGTACGATTCCAAGCAATGCATTGGAGAATGCCATACCTGCCAGACACTGTGCATAATGCATCTGCTCTCTTGCATCCATATCGCAGTTGTAAGATGCCGGAAGGTTATCCAGTACCATCTCAATTGCCTGCAGTGCAAGTGGATCTGTAAATGGTCCGTTCAATGTAGAAACATATGCTTCAATTGCATGTGTCAATGCGTCCATACCTGTATATGCAACCTGTTTAACCGGAAGACCAGCTACCAAATCCGGATCAACGATCGCAACATCCGGTGTAATGTTAAAGTCAGCCAGTGGATATTTTACACCTGTCTGATAGTTTGTAATAACTGAAAATGCAGTTACTTCTGTAGCTGTTCCTGATGTAGAAGGAATCGCTGCGAATTTTGCTTTCTGTCTCAATTCCGGGAAGTTAAATGGAATGCAAAGATCTTCAAATGTCACATCCGGGTACTCATAGAATGCCCACATTGCTTTTGCAGCATCGATCGGGGAACCTCCGCCCATTGCAACGATCCAGTCCGGCTCAAACGCGCGCATTGCCTCTGCGCCTTTCATAACAGTCTCTACTGACGGATCCGGCTCAACGCCTTCAAACAGCTGTACTTCCATTCCTGCTTCTTTCAGGTACTCTACTGCTCTGTCAAGAAATCCCTGACGCTTCATAGAACCGCCGCCTACTACAAGGATTGCTTTTTTTCCTTTCAGGTTCTTTAATTCTTCCAGACATCCTTTTCCGTGGTAAATGTCTCTTGGTAAACAAAATCTGCTCATTGTTCTGCATCTCCTTTGATTAAAGTCTGTTGTTTTCAACTAGAATCATTATACCACTGTGAAACTTTTCACACAACAAAACTATTGATTTTTTTCGTTAAATAATGCACAAAAAACCAGTGCTATTTTTGTAAGAAAAGCCAATTGCATTTTTGTAACACCTGTTTTTTCAAAAAATCAGCCCCATTACTGCGGCTGATAAATATAATTTCTCTTTGTAATCTGCGTCATTTTTCCGGTCTTACTTACCAGGACTGCACTAAATAATGTCTGCCCCTCCGGCATTTCAACCGGACCTGTATACAGCATAGATTCTGTTGTTGGTACAGATCCATCGATCGTATAATAAGCCGTATAGCCTTCCGGCACTGTGATCGTAATCTGAGTCACCGTGCTATACTGTCCCGTAGACGGTGTGACGACCGGTGCATCTGCCACCGGAAATTCGATCTCATACGTTTTGGACACAATCAAACTTGGTATTTTCTTCTCGTTATAGGCAATCGCTTTAATCTGCGTTTTTCCTTCTGTACTTAAAAGGATCGGTTCCGTATATTCTGTGCTTGCCGAAGTTGGATCACTTCCATCTGTTGTATAATAAATCGTTTCTCCAGATGCAGACAGCGTCACTTCCTGTACTTCGCTATATTTACCTTCATCCAGACTAAAAACAGGATCTGTAGAAATGTACGCTTTCAAACTTGACAATACTGCTTCATCCTCACAGTCTCCCAAAATTTCCGGAATTTTTTCCAATTGTTTTGACTCTTCATAAAAGCGGATTGCTGCCTGGTACAATTCTTGATTGGATGGATAAGAGGCAATCGCCGAGAGAAATACGGATTCTGCTTCGTCTTCCTCCCCCTGTTCCATATAGGTCTCTGCCAGACCTGAATATGCCTCTGGTTTTTGGGCATTTTTTCCGATTGCATGTTTAAAATATTTTTCCGCTGTCTGATATTCTTTCATCTGCAATGCATCATACCCTTTTGCCACTTTGCCGGCATAAGAATTCTGATACATAATATATCCAAACAACGCACCGAAAAGCAGTAAAAACAATAATAAAATCAAAAGTACCTTTCTTCGTCTGCGTATCAGCTGCTTTTTTCGCTCCTGCTGTTTTCGTCTTGCCTCTGCACGAGACCTGTTTTTTGCTGCACGCTCTCTTCTGGTCTGTATTTCATTCAACTCTTCCTGACTGAGCACCCGCGTTGCCTTTGACTGATATCCATTCTGTTTTCTGCCAAAATTGCGAACATCCTCTGTATGCATCTGTCTCGTCACATCCTCTACCGATCCTTTTACTTCCTGAGTAAGGACATCCTCTAAAGGATTATAATCTGGTACGATCTGAATGTCTTTCCCACATCTCGGACAACGCATCCAGCCTTCCGGAATAATCGCATTACAATGCGCACATCTCATATCTGTTCCTCCTAGTCACGCGCCGTCTGCACACAATTGTCCATCAGCATAGCAATCGTCATCGGACCTACGCCGCCAGGTACCGGTGTAATCGCAGATACTTTGGAATACACATCCTCAAAATCTACATCTCCACAAAGATGGTTGTTGGTATCCCTGTGAATCCCCACGTCGATTACGACTGCACCCTCTTTTATGTACTCTGCCGTGATCATCTTTGGACGCCCGACCGCCGCAATCAAAATATCAGCCCTGCGTGTTACTTCTTTGAGGTTTTCCGTTTTAGAATGGGCAACCGTCACAGTTCCATTTTCACGCAAAAGCAATGCTGCCATCGGTTTTCCCACGATATTACTTCGCCCAACTACAACGCATTCTTTTCCTGCAATTTCGATTCCTGAATATTTCAAAAGCTGTATAATTCCTGCCGGTGTACAGGATACAAATCCCTTTTCACCCAACCAGAGTCGTCCTACGCTCACCGGATGAAATCCATCCACATCCTTATCCGGTGAGATCGTACGTATGATTCTGTCTTCATCAATCTGTTTTGGAAGCGGTAACTGCACCAGGATTCCATGTACTTTTTCCGTCTGATTTAACGTTTCGATCAGCTTGACAAGCTCCTCTTCTGTTGTATCTTCATCCAATTCATACGATACCGACTCAATTCCAACATAAGCACACGCCTTTTTCTTGTTGTTTACATATACCGAAGAAGCCGCATCCTGCCCTACCTGAATCACTGCCAGACAGATCTTGGTGCCTCTTTCTTTCAGCACGGATACTTCTTCTTTCAATTTATCTTTGATTTCTTTTGCAATTCGTTTTCCGTCAATTATCTGTGCCATTCAATACTCCTTTAAAACAGTCCTGTAATTTTTCCGTCATCTGTTACATCGATGTTATTTGCAGCAGGGACTTTCGGAAGTCCGGGCATTGTCATCACCGCACCTGTCAGAGCAACGACAAATCCGGCACCTGCGCTGACATAAACTTCACGGATATGGATGTCAAAGTTTTCCGGACGTCCCAGTTTTTTCGCATCATCTGACAGAGAATACTGATTCTTTGCCATACAGATCGGGAAATGCCCAAATCCCATCTCTTCGATCTTCGCAAGCTGTTTCTTTGCAGCCGGCTCATAGACAACACCGTTTGCCCCGTAAATCTCTTTTGAAATCTTCTCGATCTTTTCTGTCAGAGAAAGTTCATCCTCATACAGTACATGGAAATTGCTTTCCTTATTCTCCAGTGTATCCAACACTTTTTCTGCCAGTTCGATTCCGCCTTCTCCACCTTTTTCCCACACCTTTGCAAGGGCGAATTCACAGTCTCTTTCTTCACAAAAGCTGCGGATAAATTCATTTTCCGCTTCCGTATCTGTAACAAAGGAATTCAGTGTTACTACAACAGGAACGCCGTATTTCTGAATATTCTCAATGTGTTTTTCCAGATTCACGATTCCTTTTTTCAGTGCTTCCAGATTTTCTTCGCCCAAATCCTGTTTTGCAACTCCGCCATTGTATTTCAGTGCCCGCACTGTTGCTACAAGTACCACTGCGTCCGGTTTTAATCCCGCTTTACGGCATTTAATATCCATAAATTTCTCAGCTCCAAGATCCGCTCCGAATCCGGCTTCTGTAATTGTAATATCGCTGATTTTTAAAGCCAGCTTTGTCGCGCGGACACTGTTGCAGCCGTGTGCGATATTAGCAAAAGGTCCGCCGTGTACCAGTGCCGGTGTGTGCTCCAGTGTCTGGATCATATTCGGTTTGATCGCATCCTTTAACAATGCAGTCATGGCGCCTGTTGCCTGAAGATCGTCTGCTGTTACCGGATTGCCTTCAAATGTATATGCCACGATGATTCGTCCCAGGCGGCGTTTCAGATCTGCAAGATCGTCTGCAAGACAGAGGATTGCCATGATCTCAGATGCGACTGTGATCACAAAATGGTCTTCTCTCACCATTCCATCCATCTTGTTTCCAAGTCCTACTACGATGTTGCGAAGAACTCTGTCGTTCATGTCCACGCAGCGTTTCCAGACAATATTTCTCGGGTCAATTCCCAATGCATTTCCCTGCTGAATGTGATTATCCAACATAGCAGCCAGCAGATTATTCGCAGAAGTGATCGCGTGGAAATCTCCCGTGAAATGCAGATTCAAATCTTCCATTGGGAGAACCTGTGCATACCCGCCTCCTGCTGCTCCGCCTTTGATTCCAAAACACGGTCCAAGAGATGGTTCACGCAGTGCGATGATTGCCTTTTTATTTATTTTTGCAAATGCCTCACCCAGACCTACTGTAATCGTGGTCTTCCCTTCTCCTGCCGGGGTCGGATTGATGGCTGTCACAAGAACCAGTTTTCCATCCTTGCGGTCTTTTACTTTCTCCCAGAGTTCATCGGAGAGCTTCGCTTTGTGCTTTCCATAAAACTCCAGTTCCTCTTCTGAAATTCCGATAGACGCTGCCACGTCTTTGATGTGCATTAATTCTGCTTCCTGTGCGATCTGAATATCTGTTTTCATCATTTCTTCCTCCACTGCATTATAAATTTTCCTGAATGTACTGTTCAAATTCTTCTTTTGTCATCAGTACTTTTCTTGGTTTTGTTCCGACTTCTTCTCCGACCACTCCTGCACTGGCAAGCTGATCCATAATCCGGGCTGCCCGGTTGAAGCCGATTTTAAACATCCTCTGGAGCATTCCAATGGATGCTTTTTCTTTTTCTATGATCAGCCGTCCTGCATCTGCAAAATATGCATCCTGCTCATTTGCATTATCCTGCACCCCTGCTCCCTGTATCCCCGGAACCGGTGACGGCAGATCGGAATTTACGTGCTCCTCCACTTCTTCACTGTAGGAGGCATTTCCGTTGTGTTCGATGAGATAGTCCACAACCTTCTGCACTTCTTTATCTGAAACAAAGGATCCCTGCACACGGACCGGTTTTGGATATCCTGTCGGATAAAACAGCATATCTCCCTTTCCAAGCAGTTTCTCTGCTCCATTCATATCAATGATCGTCCTGGAATCCACTCCTGATGAGACAGAAAATGCGATTCTGGACGGCATATTGGCCTTGATCAGACCTGTGATGACATTCACCGAAGGCCGCTGTGTTGCAATGATCAGATGCAGTCCCGCCGCTCTGGCAAGCTGCGCCAGACGGCAGATCGCGCCTTCTACTTCCCCGGGCGCCACCATCATCAGATCTGCCAGCTCATCTACAATGATCACAATCTTCGGCAATTTTTTCGGAACTCCTTCTTCTGTCATCTGCGCGATCTTTTCATTGTATCCTTTCAGATCCCGGACATTCTGCTGGGCAAACAGCTGATACCGCTTCATCATCTCAGCGACTGCCCAGTTCAGAGCGCCTGCTGCTTTTTTCGGATCCGTCACGACCGGGATCAGCAAATGCGGAATTCCATTGTAGACGCTTAGTTCCACTACTTTGGGATCCACCATGATCAGTTTTACTTCTTCCGGATCTGCATGGTATAAAATACTCATGATCAGCGTATTGATACATACCGACTTTCCGGATCCTGTCGCTCCTGCCACAAGTAAATGCGGCATCTTTGCGATATCTGCGATCACCGTCTTTCCTGAAATATCTTTTCCCACGGCAAACGGAATATTCGCTGTGGAATTTTTAAATTCCCCGGATTCTAACAGGTCCCTAAGCATCACTGCCGTATTCTCCTGGTTCGGGACCTCAATCCCAACGGCTGCTTTTCCCGGAATCGGCGCCTCGATCCGGATATCTGCCGCTGCCAGATTTAATTTGATATCATCTGCCAGACCTACAATCTTACTTACCTTCACACCTTGTTCCGGCTGCAGCTCATACCGCGTCACAGACGGTCCGCAGCTTGCATTTGTTACATGAACGCGAACCCCGAAATTCTGCAGGGTCTGCTCCAGTTTCTGAGCCGTGGCGCGCAGCTGGGCATCCGAGTCTCCACCGCCCTTTTTCCCTCTTGTCAGAAGATTCATTGGCGGAATCTTGTACACTTTCTTCGGCTGCTGCTCCTGCTCTTTGATACTCTGTTCTACCTGAACAGTCTCTGCTTCCACAGCTGCCGCACTCGCCTTGGTCTTCTTCCTTGTACGGACTGACTCTTCCGAAATATCCTCCTGCGGCATGTTACGCTCTTCTGGCGGTTCTGGTTCATTCTCCCATAATGGAGTATCCACTGCGCTCGCATCCGACGCCGTGCTTTCCGGACGATTGATCACAAAATCTTCAAATGGAGACGGCAGTGGCTCTGAAAAATCCGATTCCTGTGAAACAGTCAGTTCCCGCATATCCGGATCTTTTCCTGAAGAATTCTTTTTACGCTTTTTCGCTGTTGTCTCCTTTGGCACTTCACTTTCCTGGGCCTGCAGCGTTGTTGCAAAAGAAACACCCGATACTTTATGATCACTTCTTCTGGAAGAATCATTCGGTTCTGTCTTTGCTTCTTCTGCCTGTCTTCGTTTTTCTTCTCTGTTCTTCGCACGCCGGGCAGATGCTTCTCCCTGCCGGCGCTTCATATCTGCATACGCCTTTTTGCTTCCTTTTCCAAGAGGTGCAAGCAGAGAACGTTCTGTGATCAGAATCACACAGATTACCATAAGTACAACGAGTACCACATAAGCGCCTACCACACCAATAAACGGACACAGAATCTTCACCAGACAGCCCCCTGTAAGACCGCCCGCTTTTCTGTAATCACTGGCATACTGATAATAGCTCCACAGACTTTCTTTGGCATCAAAAGGATGCATCACCAGCTGGAAAAATGCACAGATTGCAAACAATAAGGCCACACATGCTGCAATTTTTATGTAGGCGTGTGTATTGCCTTTATTCGAAATTCCAAAAGCAACCACGCCAAATAAGAGAAACGGCAGAATATATGCCATCACTCCGAAAAAACCAAAGAGTACAGAAGAGATCGCACTGCCTGCAATCCCTATGACTCCAAAATTGCTTAAAAGCATCAGCACACAGACCGCAAACATGACCAGAATCAAAATTTCACTGTTCAGGGATGTACTTGCCTGATTTTTGGATGACTTTTTTCTTGTAGTTTTCTTTTTCCTTGTTGACTTTGCAGCCATAATACTTCCCCCTTGATAATTACACATACTACATCTAGTATAACATCAATTGAAAAGTGTGTCATTAACATTTTTTCTGCCGGATCATTTCCCGCAGCTTTTTCAATGCCATGCTGATTCCTCCAACCTCATCGATCATGCCTTCTCTGACTGCATCTTCCCCTTCTAACATAGTCCCGACATCTTTTACCAACTGTGTGGAATCCAACATCAATTCTTCCAGACGTTCTTTGGTAATCTGCGAATGAGCTGCGATAAACCGGGTAATCCGATCCTGCGTCTTTTCCATATTACGATAACTCTGAATCACTCCAATAAACATCCCGGAGGATCTCACCGGATGCACGATCATTGTTCCACTCGGCACAATAAAAGAATAATCTGCGGAAACTGCAAGCGGTCCGCCGATGGAGTGGCTTCCTCCCAGAACCAGAGAGACCGTTGGTTTGCTTAAGGATGCGATCATTTCCGCGATCGCCAGCCCTGCCTCCACATCACCGCCCAGTGTATTGAGTAAAATCAAAACTCCATCCACTTCATCGTCATCCTCCACCTCTGCCAGTCTTGGAATCAAATGCTCATATTTGGTGGCTTTTGTGTTTCCGGAAACAGCCTCATGCCCTTCAATCTCTCCAATGATCGTCAGAAGCTGTATGTTCGCTTTGTGCCCGTTTCCATTCAGATTTAAGGTGCCGGTCTCTTTAATCTCTTCGTTTTTATCCAGACGTTGTCTTTGCTTCTCCTCATTTTCCATGATCTTCTACCTTCTTTTCTCTATTTTCAGGTCTGTACTTGGACAGCCGGATACTTTAGTATTCGATCAACCGCCCTTGTTTATACGGAAAATGATGATTTTTCACGCAAAAATGGTATGGATGCCTCTTATATACATCCATACCATCTTGAATTAACGAAGTGCCTGCTCGACATCCGCAATAATATCTTCTATATTTTCAATTCCCACACTGAAACGGATCAGATCCGGCTGAACGCCTGCTTCTACCAGCTCTTTGTCATTCATCTGACGATGCGTGTGGCTGGCAGGATGAAGAACACAGCTTCTGGCATCCGCTACATGTGTCACGATCGCTACCATTTTTAATCGATCCATCATCTCAACTGCAGCGTCTCTGCCGCCTTTGAGACCGAATGTGATGACACCGCAGGTTCCGTTTGGCATATATTTCTGCGCAAGATCATAATATTTGTCTCCCGGAAGTGATGGACAGCGCACCCATGCCACCTTCTCATGATTTTTCAGATACTCTGCCACCTTAACTGCATTTTCACAGTGGCGCGGCACTCTTAAATGCAGTGTCTCCAGTCCGATGTTTAACAGAAATGCATTCTGCGGTGACTGGATAGAGCCGAGATCTCTCATCAGCTGTGCAGTTGCCTTTGTAATATACGCACCTTTGCCAAATTTTTCTGTATATACAATTCCATGATATGTCTCATCCGGAGTTGTCAGTCCCGGGAATTTTTCTTTGTGTGTCTCCCAGTCAAAATTTCCGCTGTCCACGATCGCACCGCCCACGCAAGCGGCATGTCCGTCCATATATTTTGTAGTAGAATGTGTCACAATATCCGCGCCCCATTCAAACGGACGGCAGTTGATCGGTGTTGCAAATGTATTATCCACAATAAACGGCACACCATGTGCATGTGCGGCATTTGCAAATTTTTCCAGATCCAGAACAACGAGGGCAGGATTGGCGATCGTCTCTCCAAATACTGCTTTTGTATTTTCCTGAAATGCTGCATCCAGCTCTTCCTGCGTACACTCAGGATCTACAAACGTAGCTTCTACACCCATTTTTTTGATCGTATGGGCATACAGATTGTAGGTACCTCCGTAAAGAGCAGATGCACAGACAATATGATCTCCCGCTTCCACGATATTCATAATCGCATAGAAATTAGCTGCCTGTCCGGATGATGTCAGCATTGCTGCCACTCCGCCTTCCAGATCACAGATTTTTGCAGCAACCGCATCATTGGTCGGATTCTGAAGTCTGGTATAAAAATAACCGGACTCCTCTAAGTCAAACAGACGCCCCATCTGTTCACTGCTTGTATATCGAAATGTTGTACTCTGATAAATAGGAAGAACTCTCGCCTCTCCATTACCCGGTTCATATCCGGATTGTATACATTTTGTCTCTGTCTTGTAATTACTCATTTTTATATCCATTCCTTTCGCGCTGCTCAAGGCACAAAACGTCATGAAAAAAACGT